>Ga0335085_10000247_pt1 | contig 169577 bp, 142 predicted proteins | sample Lox_Sample_45_FD_206712 | JGI IMG/M metagenome (GOLD analysis project Ga0335085, IMG submission 206712) | Soil microbial communities from Loxahatchee National Wildlife Refuge, Florida, United States - Lox_Sample_4.5 | ecosystem: Environmental > Terrestrial > Soil > Wetlands | place: USA... | reverse complement strand
GGCTTATGTTTGCCCCTTTAGATTTGAGGGGGCTGGTTCAACGAGGAACTGCTTTGGTGATTCTAGCCTGGTTGCTTCTCACGAGCTTGCGCCTTCGACGGATTATCCCTTTCACTCACGGCACCGCCGTTTAACACGGCCGGGTCGCGGCCACTGCGCTTTAAATATGGGGTTGAGTTATAAGATTTGAGGGTCCAGATTTGCAGGCGTGCCGATTATTGCCCCGGACTCACCAAGTGTTTTGATGCATTTATGAAACCTGGCTTCACGTTGCTGTTCACACTGACTGCCGCCGCGTTGATCCTCGCTGGATGCGCCACGACCCATTCGTGGGAATATCGGACCCGAACCACCAAAGAACGCATTGGCACGTCGGTATTGGACGGTTATGGCAAGTCCGGCTGGGAACTGGTGTCATTCACCTGCCTACCGGCCGACCGATCGGGGACCAATTTTGAATACGAATACATTTTCAAGCGTCCCGGAAAATGAACTGAGCCGCCAGCTCGACGGATCACTTCAGCCAATACACGATGGCCCTGCGAGCGGGAAGAATTTCCCGGCGGTTTTACAGCATCCGGTTCACCAGCTGAAAGCCGGTGTAGAAAATGGAGCCTATCAAACCCAACACAACCAGCGACAGCCCGACCCAAAACGCATAAAAGAAAAACCCGCGCTCGCCCAGCGGCCGTCCGCAGTGCGGGCAGCGCCGCTTTGCCGACCCGAGCTCTCCGCCGCAAGCCGGGCACGTCGTTTGAGGCTCCGTGTAGGTCACGCGTGCCAGATTAGTCGAGCAGACGGCCGTTCGTCCAGTGCCAACGGCTGGCATCCGGCGGGGCGGGCGTACTCGCGAGCCGAAACCTGTAGCGCCAGTCTGTGACCGAGGCTGGCAAACCGACGCCGTCACAGCGCCGCTAAAAACCCGGTGGACCGTCATAACATAGATCCCGCGGCTCGCGAGTACGCTCGCCTCACCAGGCTTGCAATTCTGAGAAAACACATCCCGGCTTCCGGTTTGACGTTTACAGTCTGATGCCAAAGAATCCGGCCATGAAACCACTGCTCCCGCTTTTGCTGTTCGGTGCCTCCCTGAATTTCAACACGGCGCAAGCAGATACACACGTCTGGGAAAAAGTGGAGCTGACTTTTCGCGCAAAGAATTCATACGCCAATCCTTACACGAATGTCGAGGTCTGGGTGGATTTGAAAGGGCCGGGTTTTGACAAACGTTGCTACGGGTTTTGGGACGGTGCCGATGTTTTCCGCGTGCGCATCCTGGCCACCCGCCCGGGCAAATGGATCTGGCGCAGCGGCTCGAATCAAAAGGATGCCGGGTTGAATCATCAGCAAGGCAGCTTCACCGCCGTCGAGTGGTCCGAAGCTGACAAAGCCGCCCTGCCCGTCCGGCGCGGATTTATCCGTCCATCAGCCAACGGCCACGCCTTCGAATACGCCGACGGCACGCCATTCATTCTGTTGGGCGATACCTGGTATGCGGCCGGCACCTCACGATTCAAATGGAATGATGACGACCAGCCCCGGCCCATCGGTCCGGACGCCGGCTTCAAGGATTACGTGCGCCTGCGGAAGGGTCAGGGTTTCAATGCCGTGGCCATCATCGCTGCGTTCCCGAACTGGGCGAACGACGGCCGACCGTGGGAAATCTGGATTGATCAGACAGCCGACCTCGGCGTGCGTTCGGCGTGGGTGGACCAGGGCGAAATCGCCAATGGCTGGCCGCGCGAACAATGGCACGCCAAAGACATGTCCAACGAGGGCGGCCGCGCATTTCTTTTTCCCGGCAAAGTGCCCGGTTACGAACAGGTCTATCCGGACGTGGACCGCATCAACCCGGACTATCTCAAATATCTGGACCGGAAAATTGATTACCTGAACGCGCAGGGATTTGTCCCGGCCATCGAAGTGGCACGACGGGACATGACTTCATGCTGGGCCAAATATTACAACTGGCCTGAATCCTACAGCCGCTACATCGAATATGTTTGGAGCCGTTACCAGGCGAATAACTGCTTGTTCAGCCCGGTCCACTACGATTATCCGGTCATGACTGCGACGACGGCTCAACTGAACCAGGCGGCGAACCTGGTCATCAAAAAATATGGTCCTCCGCCATTCGGCACGCTGCTGTCGTGCAACGCCTCGGTTTCCAGCCTCATGAATTTCGGCGGACCGGCGCAGAATCATTGGCTCACATTCCATCAAATCGGCAACCTGCGGGAACACGACGCCTATTGGTATTTGACGGAAATTTTTCATTCACAACCCGCGCGCCCGGCATTGAACGGGGAGCCGTATTACGCGGGCATGGCGGACAAACGCTACCCGCTCTACAAATTTGGCGCGCCGGGCGGAACGACCAACGACGGCCGCGATGTGCGCTCAGGCATTTACGGCAGTTTTCTGTCCGGCGGCCTGGCCGGCCATATCTACGGCGCGGAAGGCATCTGGGGCGCGGACGTTGAGCCGGGCTCCGATCCGTTCATGTGGGAGGCGTTCCAGTGGAATTCCGCGAATCAACTGCAATACCTGAAAACGTTTGCGTTGTCCGAAGGCGCGCGTTATGAAGAACTCGTTCCCGACGCAAACCTGGTTTCGCCGAGCCAGACGCACCTGACCAAAGGCTTCACCGGCTGGGCTTACTGCGCGCGCACGCCGGACAAAACATTTTTCCTGGTTTATTTCGAGAAGGATTGCCCGAACCAAAGCCGGATTCGCGGGGCAATCCCGTTTGCAACGTACCACGCCGAATGGTTCAATCCGCGAGGCGGCCAATGGTCCGCGGCAAGGGAATTGAAAGCCAACGTCTGGGGCTGGATTGATCTGCCCGATTTTCCTGCCGACGACGATTGGGGATTGAAACTCGTCAGTGCGGCAATTCCAGAACATTGAAAGCCGAGTTTTTCGAATCACGGAAGTTTCTGAGAAACAGCGCAAAATCCGGTGACTAAAAAACAAAATGGAACAAGCGGCTCCTGGCGCCGGTCTTTACCTTGTCCGCAGCAAAATTGAGCTTGCGCCCCCCGCGCCAATTCCGTTTAAGTTTGGCGTTTCGACAACCAAGCAAGGCGCGAAGTTTCGAACGATTGAGATGATAAAATATGAACGCTGAAATTGAAAAACTGCTGGCTGATTCCGCCAAAGGTCTGCTCGAACATCAATGCAAAACCGTGCCGAAGGAGCGGTTGCACCTGCCGGGACCGGATTTCGTGGACCGCATTTTCGCGTTGTCCGACCGCAATCCGCAAACATTGCGCAGCCTCCAGGCGATGTTTAGTCACGGCCGGCTCGCGGGCACGGGTTACATGTCCATTCTGCCGGTGGACCAGGGCATCGAGCATTCTGCCGGCGCCAGCTTCGCCAAGAACCCGGACTATTTCGACCCGGAAAACATTGTGAAGCTCGCGATGGAAGGCGGCTGCAACGCTGTCGCCTCGACGCTCGGCGTGCTCGGCGCGGTGTCGCGCAAATACGCGCACAAAATCCCGTTCCTCGTGAAGTTGAACCACAACGAACTGCTCACGTATCCGAACAGGTTCGACCAGGTTTATTTTGCGTCCGTTGAACAGGCGTGGAACATGGGTGCGGTAGCCGTGGGCGCGACGATTTATTTCGGTTCCCCCGAATCCACGCGGCAGATTGTGGAGACCAGCATCGCTTTCAAGCGCGCGCATGAGCTGGGCATGGCTACCGTGTTGTGGTGTTACCTGCGCAGCAGCGCGTTCAAGACCAAGGAAAAAGATTATCACGTGAGCGCCGACCTCACCGGGCAGGCCAATCACCTAGGCGTCACCATCGAAGCCGACATCATCAAACAGAAACTTCCGGAGAACAACGGCGGTTACAAGGCGATGGCCGCCGCCGCCGGCAGTTATGGCAAGACCGACGAGCGCGTTTACACGGAACTGACGAGCGACCACCCGATAGACCTTTGCCGGTATCAAGTCCTGAACTGTTATGCCGGCCGCTCCGGATTGATCAATTCCGGCGGCGAATCCAAAGGCGCGGGCGACCTAGCCGCGGCGGTGAAGACAGCCGTCATCAACAAGCGCGCCGGCGGCACGGGCCTGATTTCCGGCCGCAAGGCCTTCCAGCGTCCGTTGGCCGAAGGCGTGAAGCTGTTGAACCTGATCCAGGACGTTTACCTCGACAAGAGCATCACGGTTGCCTGAGTTCAGAAGAATTGTTTTGCAATAAACCGCCGCGCGGAGTTTCGGACCTGCGCGGCGGTGGTGTTTTTGAATCCGACTTGCTCCTCACCTTGTCCCTCTCCCCGCCGGGCGGGGAGAGGGTGTCCGTCAGGACCGGAGAGGGGCTTTACATAATTGCCGACTGCGCTTGCATCGCGGCGCGGTTTCGTCATAAAGAAGGGCGAGCAATGAACTGGCTTGACCAACTCACCCGGTTCTGGCCGCACCTGGCTGCCGGTTTCGATTTTCTGGCGGCCCTGCTCGCATCGATTCATGCCCTGCTCCACAAACGTGATCCCCGGGCCGCGACGCTCTGGATTGCCTGCATCTGGCTGCTGCCGCTGTTTGGCCCGCTTTTTTACCTGACGCTGGGTGTCAACCGCATCCGCCGCCGCGCCGTGTCCCTCGCCGTCCATAAAACGCTCAAACGCCCGGTCCCGAAAAATCTGGGCGAACACCAACACGAAGGCGCGGAACATTTGAAAATGCTGGCGCGGGTCGTGAGCAACGTCGTCACGCGCCCGTTGACCGTTGGCAACAAAATCCAGCCACTCGTCAATGGCGACGAAGCCTTCCCTGCCATGCTCGCCGCCATCGAATCTGCGCAGAAGTCTATATCGCTGATGACCTACATTTTCGACAACGATGCCAGCGGCCGGCAATTCGTTGCCGCCCTGGACCGCGCGGTCCATCGGGGCGTGGAAGTGCGCGCGTTGATTGATGCGGCCGGCACGCGTTATTCGTGGCCGCCGGTCACCTGGCGTTTGCGGCGCACGAAAGTCCCTTTCGCAAAATTTCTCCCGGCTTCCATTCTGACGCCCTGGCGCGTAGCTACCATCAATCTGCGTACCCATCGCAAGTCACTCGTCGTGGACGGCAAAATCGCCTTCACCGGCGGCATGAACATCCGCCACGGCAACGTGCTGGCGGACAAACCGCGGCACCCGGTCCAGGATTTGCATTTCCAAATCCACGGCCCGGTGGTTACCCAATTGCAGGAGGCCTTCGCGAACGATTGGGCGTTCGTCACGCATGAAGTCCTCGACGGCGAGCTTTGGTTTCCGACGTCGCATTATACCGGCAGCACCATAGCCCGGGTCATCACTGACGGTCCGGACGCGGATTTTGAAAAATTGCGCTGGACGCTGCTCGCCGCCCTGACCGAGGCGCAAACGTCCATCCAAATTCTTACACCGTATTTCCTGCCGGACACGGCGCTCATTTCCGCGCTGAATCTGGCTGCGCTGCGCGGCGTGCGGGTGGATATCATTTTGCCGGCGATAAACAATCTGCCGTTTGTTCACTGGGCGTCGCGCGCGTCATGGTGGCAGGTGCTCGAACACGGCTGCCGCGTCTGGCTCACGCCACCGCCATTTGACCACTCGAAGCTGATGATTGTGGACGGTCATTGGGTCCTGCTCGGCTCGGCCAATTGGGACGCGCGCAGCCTGCGGCTGAATTTCGAGTTGAACGTGGAATGTTACGGACGCGAACTGGCGCATGATTTGACCCGGTTCATCGAACAGAAATTCCACGGCGCACATGAAGTAACCCTGGCCGAAGTGGATGGGAGGACGTTGCCCGCCAAATTGCGCGATGCCGCAGCGCGTTTGTTCTCACCGTATCTGTAAACCCGAAGGCAGGCTCAGTCATAAGCCCGGAGCCGGCCACACGGGAAGATAACCTTGACAACCGGCGGCGATTTTGTCACTATCCATAAAATCCTTATGATGAGGCGGGCGGGCGATTTTTTGTCTTGGCTTCCAGTTTCGGTTTTTATCGCCGGTGCACTGCTTTTGCCGCCGAAGTCTTCCGCGGTCACATTGTCAGGCATTCCTGACCAAACCATCTTCCCGGACATTACCAATTCGATTCCGTTTACGGTCACGACCAGCAACACGCCGGTGGACACGGTGGTGCTCAGCGCCGTTGCGACCAACAATGTCCTGATCCCCACCAATGGCTTTGCGTTTGCTGGCACGGGTACAAATCGTGTGCTGCTCGTCACGCCGGCCCGCAACCAGCGCGGCGTCACCCAGGTAACTGTGACGGCAATGGAAACAAACGGCGCCTCGGCCAGTGATACCTTTACCGTAACCGTTCAGCACACTTTCACCTGGACGGGCATCTCGTTCTCCGGGGACTCCGCCTGGGGCGATTACGACAACGACGGGTATCAGGATGTGTTCGTGTTCAGCCCACCGACCCTCTACCACAACAACGGCGACGGCACTTTCACGCAAGTATCTCAATCGTTTGCGCCGTTCACCAGCGCTGTGGGGGCCTGGGGCGATTATGACAACGACGGCTATCTGGACTTGGCGGTGATGGGCTGGACCGGTGCCGGCTACGTCACCAAACTTTTTCACAACAACGGAAACGGCACCTTTACTCCGGTGGACGCGGGATTGCCGGGCTTGAGCGGGTCGCTGGCGTGGGGCGATTACGACAATGACGGCGATCTTGACCTGATCGTGAGCGGCACCACCACGACCAACAGCGTTTACATCACCGAAATCTATCGCAACGATCACGGCACCTTCACCGCGGCCAAGGCCGGCTTGCCCATCGCCGGCCTCTCGAAGGAACCCTGGGGCGACTACAACCGGGACGGCCGGCTGGACCTGTTGCTGGGCACGAGCATCCTCAAGAACAACGGCGACGGAACTTTCACCGATATTGGAGCCAACATCGAAGGCGTCTTCGGCGGCAACACTTGCTGGGGTGATTACGACAACGACGGTTACCTCGATGTGGCGATCATCGGATTCAACGGTCCCGGTCCCACTAATCGCACGACCCTGATTTACCACAACAACCACGACGACACCTTCACAAGAATTGACAGCGGCTTGGTGCCCTTGAGCAATTCCGACCTGGCGTGGGGTGATTTTGACAACGACGGCTGGCTGGATCTCGTCATCACCGGCACGACGAATTACACCGGCAGCACCTGGACGCCGACCCTGATCTATCACAACAATGGCGACGGCACGTTCAACAGCCAGCCGGTGGAGCTGCCCGGGATCGCCGGATTGCATTGGGTGGATTATGACAACGACGGGGCGCTGGATTTGGTCGCCTGCGCCAGCTATCCCCTGTTTAACACCCCTGGGCTTTATCACAATGCCACTCCAAAGAAGGACACGCCGCCGTCGGCTCCGACCGGATTGAACTCCCAGGTTTCCACCAACGGAATCGTGTTTTTCACCTGGTCCCCGGCCACCGACAGTGACTGGGCCAATCCGCCGGGCTTGAACTACAATCTGCGGGTGGGAACAACCCCGGGCGGAATTGAAATCATGACGCCCGAAGCGGATGTCACGACCGGCAGACGCCGTGTGACCGCCCGCGGCAACGCTTCGACGACCAATTTCTGGTTCCTGCAAAACCTGCCGCGCGGCACGTATTACTGGAGCGTGCAGGCCATTGACCCGGCGTTTGTGGGATCGGTGTTCAGCGCGGAGGCCACTTGCACCATCGCCAATGCGCGCCCGCTCATCTCACCCGTCCCGCCGCAGACCGTGTCGCACAGCATCCTGAGCCAGCCCATTCCTTTCACCGTAAGCGACCTGGAAACACCTGCCGCCGCACTGGTCGTGAGCGCCAGTTCTTCCGACACGAATCTCGTTCCGAACGGCCAGATTTATCTCGGGGGCGCCGACAGCAATCGCGTCGTGCAGTTGCAGGCCGCCACGAACCAGACCGGCAGCGTCACCATCACGCTCGTGGTAACCGACCAGGGCGGGGATACCACCAACACCAGCTTCGCGGTAACCGTCACCAATCTCCCGCCCGGGATCAGCGGTCTTTCGGACCTCAGCCTGCACCCGGGCCAAACGGTGCCGCCGGTGCCATTTCAGATTGGCGATCCTGAGTCGTCCCCGGACAATCTCCTGGTCACTGCTTCCTCCTCGAACACTAATTTTGTCGCGAGCACCAATCTGATTTTGAGCGGCACCGGTTCAAACCGCGTTCTGCAAATCATCCCTGCCCCGAACACCAGGGGCGCCACCACCATCAGCCTGAAGGTCAGCGATCCCTTGGGTGCGTCTGTCACCGGCAGTTTTGTGATTCGCATCGGCAACTTCGTTCCGGTTGCATCCGGCCTGCCTGATGTTCAACAAGGCGCCGTGGACTGGGGCGATTATGATAACGACGGCCGGCTCGACGTGTTGATTTGCGGCCGGCTGGCCAACGGCACCGCGATCACGCGGATTTATCATAACAACGGCGACGGAACCTTCACGGACATCCAGGCCGGCTTGCCGGGCATCAGCAGCGAGACTCCTCCAACGGTCTCCTGGGGTGATTTCAACGGCGACAACCGGCTTGATTTTGTGCTGGCCGGAGCCGGAATCACCAGGATTTACCGCAACAATGGCGACGGCACGTTCACGGACATCGCGGCGGGTCTGCCCGTCGCGGTGGCCGCAGCCTGGGTGGACTATGACAATGACGGGGATCTGGATTTGGTATTGGCACGCGGAGGCGGCGGGTCACCACCGCCGACGGTCATCTACCGGAACAACGGCGACGGCACGTTCACCAACTCGGGGATCTCTCTGCCCGCCGCCCTGGCGGTTGCCGCCGCCGACTTTGACGACGATGGGGATCAAGATCTCCTCCTTCTGGGTGTGCCGACGGGCAAGCAATCGGCCGCGCCCATTCTCATGCGCAACGATGGCAACGGAGTGTTCACCAGCATTGCCGCCGGATTTCAAGCGGTCACTTCGGGTTCATTTGCCTGGGGCGACTACGATCAGGACGGCCGTTTGGATTTGTTGATGACCGGCAGCTCCGGCAACGGCAGTTTCATGGGCGTATATCACAACAACGCCAACAACACGTTCACACTCGTCGCGACCAACCTGCCCGGCGTCACGGGCGGTCTGGGCGTCTGGGGCGACCTCGACAATGACGGCCTGCCCGATATTTTCCTCACCGGCTTCACCAACGGTCGCACTGCAGGAAGGGTGGCCAGTATTTATCACAACAATGGCGGGGGCGTCTTTGTGGACTCCGGCGAGCCGCTGGCAGGAACGCAATGGAGCGCCGCCGGGTTGGGTGACTTCAATTCCGACGGGCAATCTGATATCCTTTACTGCGGAACCACGAACGGATCGTCCGGCGGTTCCGGCACGTTGCTCTACCAGAATGGTTCCGGGACGTTCAATACGCCGCCGACTGCCCCTACCGGCCTGACCGTGTTGCCGGGCGCCATTTTGTCCTGGAATCCGGCCACGGATACACAGACTACCAACGCGGGCGGACTGACCTATAACCTGCGGATTGGCACGAATGCCGGCGGCTGCCAGATCATGTCGCCAGAAGCGGATGTGGCGACCGGCTTGCGCCGGGTGGCTCGGATGGGCAACGTCGGTCCGGCCACGCTCTGGCGGGCGCAGCTTGCTCCGGGAACTTATTATTGGAGCGTGCAGGCAATTGACCCCGCCTTTGCCGGCTCGGCCTTCGCGACCGAATCTTCCTTCACCATTCCGCACCAGGCGGCGGTCATCACCAGCGCAATTTTTGTTTCCCAGGGACAGTTCAAGATTGATCTTACCGGCCAAACGAACCTGACCTATCGCGTGCTGGTTTCCTCCAACCTGTTCAATTGGACGATCCTCGGGACCGCGACGGAAACCGCCCCGGGCCAATTTGAATTCCTGGACAACGCCACGGCGTCCACTCCACGTTTCTACCGGGTTAGCAGTCCTTAAACAGCGCATCAGTCTCTGAAACTCACCGGACCTGCCTCTGCGTCTGCGCAGGCTTGCGTGCGGTGGCAATGAGTTTATTTTGCCCGCGTCTATGAAAACCTTCGATAGCCTTACCGAACAGGAAATCCTCGCGCTGGCCATCTCGCTGGAAGAGGAGGACGCCCGCATCTATGAAGATTTTGCGGACGGCCTGCAGGCCAATTATCCCGAGCAGGCCGAAAAATTCCGCACCATGCGCCAGCAGGAGGACGGGCATCGCCATCGCCTGCTGGAACTCTACAAAAGCAAGTTCGGCGATCACGTGCCGCATATCCGGCGGCAGGACGTGCGCGGGTTTGTGGACCGAAAGCCCGTCTGGCTCACGCGTCCGCTGGGTTTGAAGACGGTCCAGAAAACCGCCGAAAGCATGGAGGTGGAAACGCGGCGCTTTTACGAAGCAGTGGCAAGGCGCACGACCGATGTCGGCATCCGGCAATTACTCGGTGATCTCGCGGAGGAGGAACGCAATCACGCCCAAACCGCCGAGCGCATCGCGCTGACGAAACTGAGCGAAGACGAAAAATCGCAACAGAAACGGTTGTTCGTTTTGCAGGTCATCCAGCCGGGACTGGCCGGGTTGATGGACGGCTCGGTCTCGACGCTGGCGCCGTTGTTCGCCGCCGCGTTCGCGACACACAACAGTTTCGCCACGTTTCTTGTCGGCCTGGCGGCCAGCGTCGGCGCGGGCATCAGCATGGGATTTGCCGAGGCGTTGTCCGACGATGGCAGCCTGACCGGACGCGGCCATCCGTGGGCGCGCGGGTTTGTCTGCGGCCTGATGACCACGCTGGGCGGCATCGGCCACACGCTGCCGTTTTTAATTTCGAATTTGAAAACGGCCGTCGCCGTCGCCGTCATCGTGGTGCTGGTGGAACTCGGCGTGATCTCGTGGGTGCGCCACCGGTTCATGGACACGCCATGGACCTCGGCAGTGTTGCAAGTGGCACTGGGCGGTGTACTGGTTTTTCTCGCCGGAATTTTGATTGGGAATTCGTGACCTGTTTTTTCGCCGGCACTGACTCATCTACCTCGCCAAGACTCCACAGGTCACTTGAACATTCTTGCCGTTTCCGGACTCAAGCATATGCTTGCCATCGAGTGACATGAGAAGCACAGGCTGGAAATGATTTCGGAGATTCGTGAATGAACCAGGCATCGGGAGAAAACACCGATTCGGAAAAAGTTGTGCTCCCGGCTGCTTCGGACAGCCTTCAAACCTCCGGGACTGTTGCCGGCGCCTCGGAAAGAATGCTGACGCTGGGCATCTGTCTGGTTCTCGCCCTGGCCGTGTGGATGGTCTTCGGCCAGACCCAGAAATATGGATTCGTCAACTACGACGACAATGCTTATGTCTATGAGAACCCCGTCGTCCAAGAAGGCCTGACTTTGGAAGGACTTCGCTGGGCATTTACTTTTGGCAATATCGGCCACTGGCACCCGCTGACCTGGATTACCCACATGCTCGACTGCCAGCTGTACGGGTTGCATGCGGGCGGCCATCATTTCACCAACGTTCTCCTGCATGGGACGGCAGTGGTCCTGCTCTTCCTCGTGCTCCGGCGAATGACAGGGTTCCTGTGGCGGAGTGCATTTATCGCCGCGGTGTTTGCGGTCCATCCGTTGCGGGCGGAGTCGGTGGCATGGATCGCGGAACGCAAGGACGTTTTGAGCGCGGTTTTTTTCATGCTGACGCTTGGAGCCTACGTCTGGTATGCGCGCCGTCCACCTTCGCTGATACGCTATGCAGTCGTGGTGCTCTGTTTCGCCTTGGGCCTGTTGTCCAAGAACATGCTGGTGACGATGCCCTTTATCCTCCTGCTGTTGGATTACTGGCCGCTGGGTCGTTTTTCAAGTTTCACGCCTCAGGTCTTACACCGGTTAGTGGCCGAAAAGATCCCGCTGTTGGTGCTGACGATCGGGTCGTGTGCGGTGACAGTTCTGGTACCGGAGAAACTGACTGCGGACAAATTGCCTTTGGGGCTGCGAATGGAAAACGCCGTGGTGTCTTACGTCACCTACTTTTGGCAAATGCTCTTTCCATCAAAATTGGCGTGTCATTATCCCAACCCGGTAAACTATCTGCCGCTTTGGCAGGTGGCCGGGGCGTTGGGGTTGCTGCTGGCAGTGTCAGGAGCAGCCTGGACATTTCGCAAGACGCATCCCTGGCTACTGGTTGGCTGGCTCTGGTATCTGGGGATGTTGATGCCGGCAATCGGCATCGTGCAGATCTCCAACTACGCCCATGCCGATCGCTACACTTACCTGCCTCAGATTGGCTTGTATCTCATCATCACTTGGGCGGCAGCCGGCCTGCTTGCCGGCCGGCGATACAGCCGGTGGTTGCCGGGAATCCCGGCAGCTGGCGCGGTGCTGGCCTTGATTCTTTGCGCGCGGACTCAGGTTTCATATTGGAAGGACAGCCGGACGCTCTGGGAACATGCGCTGGCAGTTTCCGGTGACACGGATGTCGCTCACAACAATCTGGGCATGGCCCTACTCCAAAAGGGACAACTGGACGAGGCCATTCGCCAATATCAACAGGCCTTGAAAGTCAATCCTGACTACTATTCGGCCCACGACAACTTCGGTGTCGCGCTGGTCAAAAGCGGACGACTGGACGAGGCCATGGCCCAGTTTCTGCAAGCTCTTAAAATCAATCGTGACGATGCCTTGGCCCACAACAATCTGGGAATGGCCCTGGTCCAAAAGGGACAATTGGACGAGGCCATCGCCCAATATCAACAGGCCTTGAAAATCAATCCCGACTTCGACATGGCCCGTCTCAACCTGGGCATTGCTCTGGCGAAAAAGGGACAATTGGACGAAGCCATTGCCCAATATCAACAGGTTCTGAAAATGAACCCCAACGATGACGTAGCCCGCTTCAACCTGGGCAACACCTTCTTCCAAAAGGACAAAGTGGATGAGGCCATCGCCTCGTATCAACAGTCGCTGAAAATCAATCCGGACTCCGACCTGGCCCGCCTCAACCTCGGCATTGCCCTCGCCAAAAAGGGACGATTGGACGACGCCATTGCCCAGTATTTCCAGGCCTTGAAAACCAACCCCGGTTCCGATTTGGCCCGCATCAATCTGGGCAACGCCTTTCTTCGCAAGGGCAAGGTGGAAGACGCCATCGCCGTGTATCAACAAGCCTTGAATATCAATCCCAACTCCGACATGGCCCACTTGGACTTGGGCATCGCCCTGGACAAAAGCGGACGACTGGACGACGCCATTCCCCAGTTTCAAGAAGCCTTGAAAATCAACCCCGGCTACGCCTTGGCCCATTTCAATCTCGGAAACGCCTTCGTTCAAAAGAGCAATTTGGATGCGGCCATTACCCAATATGAACAGGCTTTGAAAATCGCCCCCGACCTCGAGCCGGCCCAAAAGAGCCTCGGCTACGCTCTGCTCCAAAAAGGACAATCGGACGAAGCCGTAGCCCATTACGAACGGGCCTTCGAAATTAACCCGGGCAACGCGGGGCTATGCAATCGTTTGGCGTGGCGGTTGGCAACTCATCCGCAAGCGTCCATCCGCAACGGCAGCAAGGCCGTTGAGCTGGCTCAACAGTTGAACCGGTTTTCCAGCGGCAGCGATCCGACCGTGCTCCAAACGCTTGCGGCTGCGTATGCGGAAAACAAACAATTTCCCAAAGCGATTTCGACCGCGCAACAGGCGCTGCAATTAGCCAGCGCCCGCAGCAACGCTGCGCTGGCTGATAGCCTCCACAAACAAATCGCGTGCTACCAGTCAGGCTTGGCGTTTCGTGACGCCAGCCTGACCAATACCGCACCTTTTCTGCATCTATAACAGAGCTTAAAGCGTTTGTTTCGCTTAAGGGCGCATGAGCAATTCATGCTCGAAATATGCACCGCAGGGTTCAGTTGAGAAATTGTGAAACGCGGCTTGCCGCGGCCAGCCACTTCGGCACAAAATCCGCCGGCGATTGAACAAGGTGATTTATGGCCACGTATTACATACCCATCATTGCCGGCAGCACGCGCCGCGACCGGCAAAGCATCAAGGTCGCGCGATTTGTTCTGGCCCGATTGCAGCAACGAGCGAGCGTCACCACGGAATTGCTCGACCTGCTCGAATACAATTTTCCCATCATGGAAGAGCGGCTGCACCGCCGCGACGACCCGCCGCCGCGATTGCAGGAATTTGGCGAAAAAATTGGCCGGGCCGATTCATTCATCATCGTTTCGCCGGAATATAACAATGGCTATCCCGGCGTGCTTAAAAATGCGCTGGATTATTTGCTGCCGGAATACGAACGCAAGCCGGTCGGGATCGTGACGGTTTCCGCGGGTGGCTTCGGCGGCATTACTTGCCTCGCGCAGTTGCGGCTGGTGACAATTGGCATGGGCGCCTTCCCGATTCCGGAAAATCTGTCCGTTTCGCGCGTGCACGACAGCTTCCGGGACGACGGGACGCCCAACAACCCGGCTTACGAAAAACAGGCGGCAACATTTCTGGACGAAGTCCTCTGGTTTACCGAAGCAATCGCCTTCCGAAAGGCCAAGGACAAAAGAAGCAGCGTGCCAACTTGAGGTAAGGATGCTTTGTAACAAACGTCGTTCCATGCTAAAACGCGCTTCCCTCGCCCCGCAGCGCACCGCGGGGAGAGGGCCAGGGAGAGGGGCAGCTCAACAAGAACTCCACTTCTCCCCGACCCTCACCCCCAACTTCGTTGGCGGAGAGGGAGATCGGCGTGCGGCGTTCCCACCAACAGCACGGCAATTGACAGAAAGCATCACATTTTAACCTATGAAAGAGAAACCAACAACTGGATCGGAACCGGAAGGCGTGCGGCAACGCCTGACGGAACTGCGCCACGCCTTGCTCAAGTTGCACAAGACCTTGGTGGACTCGGAGCGGGTTGGTTACGAAAAGACCATCGGCCAGATCAAATCACCCAACCATTTTCTGCAACTGCTCACCACCGACCCGTGGTTTGCCTGGTTACGTCCCTTGTCACAGCTCATCGTCGCCATGGACGAAGCCCTGGACGCGGAAGAGCCGTTGACCGCGGCCAAAGTGGATGCCTTGGCGCAGCAGGCGAAACTGTTGCTGGTGGCAGCGGAAACCAGCGAAGGATTTCCCGGTCATTACCATGAGGCCTTGCAACGCGACCCGGACGTGGTGCTCGCGCACGCGGAGGTGGTGAAGCTCCGCAAGCCGGGGAAATCTTGAGAACAGATGCGAGGATTGGGAGGGACGCCGTGTCGGCGTCCCTGATCTTTTGGTCGGCAACTTGCCATCCCTCCCGGTCAGTCACCGAAAAAGTAATGCATCTGCAGAATTCAGTTCAGCAAAACAGACCGGAAAAATTGCGGGCTTGAGTTTAACGCAGGTGGGTTTGTAAAGTTGAACACACCGCCAGCCGGTGAATTGGTAGCGATGCTGGTCCAATTCGCGAGATTAGACGAAACTTCAACCGCGTAACTGTGACCGTCGTAACCGGTGAACTGGATGACCACCTGCCCATTCGCGGAAATAGACGAGCCGATGGAATCTGCACGCAACAGTGGCAGAAGCTGGCTCGGGATTATTTCGTAAGCTTCGTCGCTGATGCCCTTTTGCTGTTGCACGCTGTCGTTCCAGTTCAGGAAAGGTGAGTTTACCGTCAACTGGGAAACAGCGAGAATATTTCCAACGTCGTTGAAAAGCTGGCCCGGTTGGGAAGTTCGCGCGGTTTCGATTGCATAGGCGATAATGACCGCCTGCGGCGAGTTGGAGGAAATCGTGACGGGATCAAATTCGAGGCCGTTCCCAACCTGATTGTCCGGTGTGCTGTTGGTCAGCGCGATCAAACCGTCGAGCAAAGTCTGCCAAACATTCGTGTCCGGATTGTTCACAGAAACCAGGGAGCGGAGGTCGTTGGTGTTGAGCATGGACACCAGCAGACTTGCCAAACCCCAATCCTGCATGGGCGCCATAGCCGCGGCATCGTTCGGATTCACGTTGCCTGTCCAGTTCACCCAAAGGTTGGAGCCGTTATTGCCGTAAACATTGAAAAAGTTTTGATAAGACAAAACGTCCGGGGCCTTGAGATAAACCGTCTGCCACGGCGTGCCGCGATGGATGCGGCCAAGCCAAGAGACACTCAACGGTTGACTGTCGGGAAAATCCCAATCATCCGGACAAGTGACCAATGGGTCTTTGACGGCCAGCAGGTTGGTACCCACACCTGTCACTGGATTGCCACCCCACGGCTGGAAACGCCGGTTCAAATTGCCCAGATTGCCCGGCCAGCTGATGTCGTCGGGCGGCCAATGCAGGGAGGCTCTGAACCCGCCGCCGGGTTGGAAGCCGAAATTATCCGCATACGTGTAATTGTTATACCAAGTGGAAGGAGAACCAGCGAAAACGCTGGTCGTGGGATTCACCAAATCGTTGACCATATAATGCACCAATGGGTCGTTGACTTGCCAGACAATGTCCTGGACGACCGTCGCGGTAGGAGTGTATGGCATTTGCATGGCGTTGGTCGCAAAAGCGGCGGCGATCAAATTCACGTTAGGAACATAACCGGGGTAAGTGAGTTCAGTGAATGCCGACCCAAACGTGAACGCGCGAAAAGCATTCATTTGGTCGTAACTCGTCTTTGGATCATGTTGGCTCCAATAACTGCTGATTTCCTGGTAAGTTGAGGCTTGGGAGAGAATGAACTGCCATGCAAATCCGTTGGGTATTCCATTGACTAAATTTGTGTCCCAGAGATCGTTGTATCGGCTTCCATTTGCCGTATCCAGGCTCATGATTTCTGTCGCCAAATCGCGCACACTATTTGGCCCGCTCAACTGCACATAATCAATCAACCTTCCAGTGGTGTCATCCACCATGGCCACCTGCAAATTGTTGGTGACGGTCATTTCCCAATGTGGCTGAGGATTCGGGCCGTAACCTGCGGCAGCAATATTTGTTTCGTAGTACAAATTCAGATTGGTGGTCAGGTAGGGGCTGCCCCCGTTGAACAGATACCTGGAAGTCGGCACGGCGGCAAAGTTGGTTATCAGCGGAATCTGGAACGAACCAACGGATAAAGTCGAATAGGGGTAGGTATTGGTATAACCCGGCCAGACCGTGTTGGTGCTGTTGGGAAACGACAGCGACGCGCCGGCCACCAGCCAAGTCACGTAGCTGAAATTGTTCTCGTCGTTGGTCAACGTCGTCACCGTGTAGTCGTTTACAAAAATATCCGTCTGTCGGGTATAGTTGGAACGGTAGGAGTTCCAGCACTCTACGCCGAAACTGTTGGTAAGACTCAGGTTGAACATTTCGTAAATGCTCCAGAACGAACTCGATGGACTCGGCGGTGGCGCTGGCACATTGGTACTCTGGCGCGTGACCAGCAGTTTGCGCGTGAGTTGAAAAGCGCTCTCCATGTAAAACTCGTTGAAGTTCGGAAGACCCTTCTTCGCGCCGATAATCATCGGTACGCCAAACACGTTGATGGCCGAAGCGCCGCTGTGAATTCCGGGCGCGAGATTTGCCAAATCTGCCTGACTGGCCAAATCATACGGGGCCGACAACGGGTTGTCGGCTTCGTAAGCGTTCGTCACCTCGCTGAAGTCGCAAATGTAAACGTTCGTTTCCAACGCCGTCTCCTCCACGTTGAAGATGGGACGAAACACGGTCGGCAGATGTGGATAATCGTCGTTGTACCGGTTCGTGGTCGCATCATAAATGTTCGCCGTGACTTGAAGCAGCCGATGGACCGCCGGTGTGTATTGGTTCGTGGGATAAATCTGAATGTGGTGCAAATCCACGTTCAACTCCGACGACAGCAACCGAGAAGCGACATTGGTGAAAAAGCCGACTGGATTTTCGGTACTGACAGGATCTGCCGATGCCGCTCCAGCCGCCATTATCAACGCCCAGCTACAAAGACAGAGTTTGAGCCAACGGAATCGAAATACCCCCAAGCCCTTCTGACTCAAGGTTCCCATCATGTCTCAAGTCTACCTGGCTCGGAACAATTTGCGAGCTTTTTCAGCTCAAATCCAGCTTCACCTTTACAAACAATTCTTGTCGTGTCGCAAGCCAGGAAAAGTCCTTCAAATTCGGCGTAGCGGCGGCTCGGCAGCGCGCCGCCATTTAATTGAAGTGCGGCTTTCTACCGAAAGCCGCTACGTCGCCAACAACTCGCGGCACGCAGCCTGAAGTTTTTTCAAATTCGCTTTGGTTTTCGCCTCAATGTAGCAACGGATGAGCGGTTCGGTGCCGCTGGCGCGGAAGGCAACCCATTCGTGATTCGGCAACAAAAACTTGAATCCGTCGGTAGTGATGAATTTTTCCACTTTGAACGCGCCGACGTTTTGCAGGCCGCTGCCAAGCTTGGCCAACAGCGCGTCTTTTTTTTCCAGGGCGAATGAAACATTGATGCGGTCGGTGTAGAAATCGCCGATTTTCTTCGAGAGTACCTTCAGAATCTGGCCAAGCGATTTCTTCTCGACGGCGACCAGCTCCGCCATGAGCAGACAGGCCAGAATGCCGTCCTTTTCCGGCGTGTGCCCTTTCACACTCAAGCCGCCGGATTCTTCGCCGCCGACAATGATGGGTTCGCTCTCCATCAGCGCGCCGATGTATTTAAAGCCGACCGGCGTCTCGTGGACTTTCACGCCAAGCAACTCCGCCACGGCGTCCACCTGATGGCTCGTCGGCACGGTGCGCACCACCGCGCCGGTCCAGCCGCGGTTCTTTTTCAAATGATACAACGCCAGTGTGAGAACCTGGTTCGGTGTCAGCCAGGTGCCGTCTTTGTCCACTATGCCGAAGCGGTCGGCGTCGCCGTCGAGGCCGAGACCGATTTGCGCCTTGCCGCTGCGGATGAATTTGCTGATCTCCGCCATATTCGCGGCGTTTGGTTCGGGATGATGCCCGCCAAACAACGGATTTATTTCGTTGTGAAAGACCGTGACTTTGGCGCCGACGTTTTCGAGCAAGGTGTCGAGATAACCGTGCCCGGTGCCGTATTCAAAATCGACGGCCGCTTTGAGCTTCGCCTTTTTGAGCGCGGCAAAGTCAACGAGCTTGCGGAGCTGCCTGAAATAATCCGGTTGTGGATCGAAAGTCGGACATTGATAGGTGCCGATGACCGCGCCTTTGAATGACCATCCGGCCGCCTGAAGCTTCAAAACGTTCGATTCGAGTTGCTTTGTGACTTCCGGCGGGGACGGAGCGCCGTTGCTCGAGGAAAATTTCAGGCCCTGATATTCTGCCGGATTGTGGCTCGCGGTCATGGTGATGCCGCCAGCCGCCTTGCGATGGCGGATGGTGTGCGAGATGACCGGTGTGGGCGTGTCGCGATTGCACAGGAGCGGTTCGAGTCCGTTGGCAGCAAGCACCTCGGCGGCGGCCAGGGAAAACTCGCGCCCGAGAAATCGCGTGTCGTAACCCAGGATAACCAGTGACGAGTGACGGGTGACGAGTGACGAGTTTAAATAGTCAGCGATGCCTTGAGTGGCGAGGCGGACGTTGTCGAAGGTGAAATCGCGCGCGATGATACCGCGCCAGCCGCTGGTGCCGAATTTAATCATGTTGGAGTTCACGCTTTAGCGTGTCCTTTCCCTGGTAAACGAATCAGCCAAATCATCCGAGCAAGCTAAAGCTTGAACTTCAACTTAGCTTTTCCAATCAAAAGCCTTCTTCTGCAGTGCGTAAAGGTAACCGGCAAACAGGATCACCAGAAACGAAACCATCGAGCCGAGAATCAGATTGCGCGTGGCGTGGTCGGCGAGCATATCGCGATACACCACCGCCCACGGATAAAGGAAGACAACCTCGATGTCGAACAGGATAAACAGCATAGCGACCAGATAAAATTTCACGGAGAACCGCGCGCCGCCTTCGCCGATGGGGTCTTTGCCGCATTCGTAGGCAGTATCCTTGGCCTTGGTGCGCTTGCCATATTTGCCGAGCAGAACGGAAACCAGCAGTGTCCCGCCCGCGAACCCGACAGCCGCGGCCAGGAGAAAGAGGACCGGAATGTATTGCGCCAATTGCGACGGATGCGTCTGTTCCATGCGGGAGAATGTAGATTGCGCGCCGGAAAATTCAATAAACAAAACAGGGAAAATCCAGCGCGGGCAGAAGGTGGAACAGCAAGATGCGGCTTTGGCCCGTGCTTTGGCTCGTTCGGAGAGCGAGCCCTGCCTACTGAATACCGACGCGATAGAAATACGGGCCGCCGTTGGTGGCCGCCGTATCGGTGTAACTGGTCGTTCCCGCCTGCCCGACGATGTTGCTTTGGATAACGGGAGAAGCCGGCAGTCCAGCGAGGCTACCGCCGCGTTGGACAAAATAATTCCGGTCGTTGACACTCTGCCAGGTCACGACGAACCCGGCCGGACTATTGGCAGACGTCGGCGTAAGCAACTTCAGCAAGGACGATGGATTGGTGGGGTCCGTCCCGGCGACCCATTCCTGCCAGTTGTTAAGGCCGTCGCCGTCAGAATCCGCGTCATCGGCGGTCCCATCCGTCGGCAGGCCGTATTGTTGGAGCCAGGCATAGGAAATGACCGAGGTGGGTGTTTGATATTCATAAGCGCCCATGTCCACCGTACCGCCCTTGATACGCGGGTTGCCATCAAGGTCGGTGGTCGCTGCAACACAGGCATTGTTGCCCGCGTTAATGCAGGGCGAGTTGGATTGCAGATGGAAATTGCCACCAACCCAATTAACAATCAGCGGGGCATTGGTGATGTTGCCCACGCCGCCAGGATCCGGCATGGTGCAGCAATAGGTCAGCGTGTTGTCGTTATAGTCTGGCTGAGCCGGCAATGAGTTGTAATAGATGATGCAGTTATTCAACGTGCTGTAATCCGCTCCGCCTCCGCCCTCGCCGATGTAAATACCGGCGCCGATATTGCCGACTAGCGTGCAATTAGTCAGCGCGCTGCCCACCACGGCGCCTGCGTAGGTCGCCGAATTGCCGGTGATGATGCAATTGTTCAGGGTGCTGGAAGAAGCCCCGCCGCCGGCTTCACCGCCGGAATTACCGGCCAGCAGGCAGTTGTTTAACGTGGAGGAATCCGCCCCGCCGCCGTACGGCGCACTGCCGTACACGTTGCTGTAAGCGGAATTGTTGTTGAGCGTGCAACCCACGAGCGTGCTGCCACTCGCGCCTCCGCCGGCATAGGATGTATTCCCCGTCAACGTGCAATTAATTAACGTGGCGTGGAAAACGCCGCCACCCGATGTGGCGGCCGAGTTTCCACTGATCACGCAATTATTCAACGTGCCCCGGAAAACGCCGCCCCCCGACGCAGCGGCCGAGTTTCCACTGATCACGCAATCGGAGACGCTCGCGCCGGCGGATTCACACCAGATTCCGCCACCGCTTTGTTCAAAATCCGTCTCACCGTCGTTCCGGGTCGTTCCGTTGGTCAGGGTGAATCCCGCCACCGCGGCGCCGGTGGCAAGATACACACAACGCACCGCGTTGGTGGCAACCGGGTTCCCCTGAATCACGGTCGCGGCCGGGCCGTTGACGCTCTCCACGGTCACCGCTTTGGTGATGGTAACGCGGTTCGTCATCGCTCCGTACAACGCGCGGCCGCCGGTGCTATAGACACCATTGGACACCAGGATCGTGCTGCCCGGGATAGCAACGTCCACGGCATCTTGAATGTTCGTCGCCGCAGTAACCCACGAAGTGTAGGGGGCGACCGGATTGGTGTTGATGAGCGCAACGTAATACGCCTGCTGAACCACGACGTGAATCGTGATGGTCGCACTCAACCCACCGGGATAAGTCAGGTTATACGCCGTCAACTCCACCAGGTAATCTCCCGGCACACTCCAACTGTGTGAAACATAGGGACGGTTGCTGACTACGGTTCCGTCTCCGAAATTCCAAATATTCGCGCCGGCGTGCCCGTCAATCTGCGCAGTGAAATCCACCGCAAAACCGCTCGCGACATTCGTGTAATCCACGAGAAGGGCGACACTCAAGGCGCCGGTGATTGCGCCGGAATAATATTCGTCGCAACCAATGGCTGGCGGATTCCGCCAGACCTCGCCGTCAATGTCCACGCCTGTCGAATAATTTGTGCTGCCCGCTCCAAGGCAAGGCGAGCCGGCACTGATATGAGTCGTGTCGGCCAGTCGTGGTTCGGCGGTAATATTGTTCGTGCCGCTGCCGGGCAACGGAATCGTGCAACAAAAATTCAGAACGCCGCCGGAATAATTGGAGCCGTTTGACGCGTTGTTGTAATAAGCGACGCAGTTGTTCAACGCGCTCGAATCCGCGCCGCCGCCGGTGAAAGCCGAGTTACCGGTCAGGGTGCAGTTATTCAACGTCGAGCCTTCCGCGCCACCGCCGCTGGTGAACGCCGAATTGCCCGACAGTGAACTGTTGTTGAGCGAGGCGCCATACGCACCACCACCGCTCCCACTGGCCGCCGAATTTCCAATCAACAAGCAATTGTTCAAGTTGCCATACAATGTTCCGCCGCCAAAGTTGGCCGCTGAGTTGCTGCTCACCAGGCAATTATTCAGGGTGGCGCCGTATGCTGCGCCGCCGCTATCGCCGGCGGAATTGCCGGTCACGGTGCTGTCGTTCGCGGTGCCATAGCATATCGCGCCGCCAGTGCCGCCGGCGAAGTTGCCGGACAGCACACAGTTGAACAACGCGCTGTTGTACGCCGCACCGCCAGAGTAAGCCGCCGAATTGTCGGAAAGCGTGCAATGGCTCAATGTGCCGCCAATCGCCCCGCCGCCGGAAGAAGCCGAGTTGCCGCCAAACGTGGAATCGCCAACGAAACTGGAGTCTATGCCACCCCCATTCACAGCCGAGTTGCCATGGAGCACGCAGCCGTTCAGCGTGCTCTCACTGGCTCCGCCGCCATTGCCGGCTATGGCGGAGTTTGTGGCAAAGGCGCACCCGTTCAGTATGCTCGCGTATGCACCGCCACCTGAATTATACGCCGAATTGCCAACCAGCGTGCAATCGTTAAGGGTGCCGCCAATCGCCCCGCCACCATTGCCGGCGGCGGAGTTGCCGGTCAGCACACAGTTGGACACGATCGGACTGGAAGACTCGCACCAGATACCCCCGCCACTCTGTTCACCATCGCCGTCGCCGGCGCCGCGCGTGGCTCCGTTAGTGATTGTGAATCCAACCAATGATCCCCCATCACCCAGGTAAACGCAACGCACGGCGGCATCGCCATTGGTTGTGGCAGGGTCTTGATATCCTTGAATGAAGGTCACGGTCGGACCATTGAGGCTTTGCACCGTCACAGCCTTGTTTATCACCACGCGATTGGTCATCGTCCCGAACATCACCCTCCCGCCGGTCTGATAGGTGCCGTTGCTCACGACCACCAAAGCTCCCGCCACCGAGGCGGCATCAATTGCAGCCTGTATATTGGTTGCCGCCGTAGACCATGAAGCATACGGCGCAAGTGGATTATTGTTGAGGAGCGCAACGTAATATACCGGCTGGACCGTCACGTGGATGACGACCGTGGCGCTCACGCCCCCGGGATTGCTGTCATTGAACGCCGTCAGCACCACGGCATAATCTCCGGGGGCAGTCCATCCATGCGCCACATCCAAGCTGTTGCTAACGACCGTTCCGTCTCCGAAGTTCCAGGTGTTCAAACTGGCATGTCCACCGACCTGGCCGGCAAAGTTCACTGCGAACCCTGTCGCCACGTTGGTGTAAGCTGCCTGAATGGCAACGCTCAGCGTTCCAGCGACTGCGCCGGGATAATATTCGTCGCAGCCGATGGACGGCGGATTCAGCCACGGCTGACCATCAATATCCTCGCCCGCGGAATAGTTTGTGTTGCCCGCGCCGATGCAGGGCGAGCCGGCACCGATGTGCGCGAAATCTGTCATCTGCGGGCCGGCGGCAATATTGTTCGTACCGCTTTCAGGCAAAGGAATTGTGCAACAATCATTCAGTATGCTCGCAAAATGGTTGTCGCCTCTCGTCGCGGAGTTGTAATAAACGATGCAGTTATTCAGCGCGCTTGAATCCGCGCCGCCGCCGGTGACCGCCAGGTTGCCCGTGAGCGTGCAGTTATTCAGCGTGCCCCCTTCCGCGCCACCACCGGAGTTGGTGGCCGAGTTGGCGGTCAAAACGCAGGAGCTCAAGTTGCACGCATTGGCCCCGCCGCCGCTGGCAGCCGAGTTGCCGGAGAGTGAACAGTTGGTGAGCGTGGCTCCGTATGCCCCACCGCCACTATTGGTCGCAAAATTGTCGGCTAATGTGCAATTGCTCAAATTGCCATAGCACGCCCCGCCCCCGGCGTTGACCGCCCCATTATTATTCAACAAGCAGTTGTTGAGCGTGACTCCGTATGCCGCGCCGCCGCTGTCGTCAGCAAAATTGCCGGACAAGGTGCAATTGTTCGCGTTACCATTGTATATGCCTCCACCGACGCTGGTAGCAACGTTGCCGGACAGGGTGCAGCCGGAAAGCACGCTATTGTAAGCCGCGCCGCCGGAGCTTGCAGCCGAATTATTGGAAAGCGTGCAATCGCTCAACGCGCCTTGATAGACACCGCCACCGGAGGAAGCCGAGTTACCGGTGAAGACGCAATTGTTGATCGTGCCGCCGAATGCGCCGCCGCCGGTGTTGGCGGCAGAGTTATCCGTGAGGATGCAGTTAAACACCGTCACACTGGTAGAATCACACCACAGTCCGCCACCACTCTGCTCCGTGTTCCCGTCTCCGTCATTCCGGGTGGCGCCGCCGGTCAAGGTGAACCCCGTCAACCTGGAACCATTACCCAGAAATACACACCGCACCGCATCGTCGCCGTTGGTCGTGACAGGGTCCAGATAGCCTTGAATCACCGTCACGGCCGGGCCGTTGACGCTCTCCACCGTCACAGGCGTCTGCCGGTTGATCACCACACGATTCGTGAGCGCCCCATAGACCACTCGACCGCCATTCAAATAGACACCGTTGGTTACCAGAATCGTGCCGCCAGGAAGCGCTGCATCCACGGCGTCCTGGATGTTCGTCGCTGCCGTCGCCCACGAGACGTAAGGCGATACCGGATTGGTGCTGCCGAGGGAAACATAATTGGTTCCTTCGACTACATAAATCGTCACCGTCGCACTGACACCACCCGGATGGTCGTCGTTGTAAACCGTCAATACAACCGCGTAATTCCCCGGTGATGCCCAGCTATGAGAGGAGGCCAGCCGATTGCTCACCACGGTTCCGTCTCCGAAATCCCAGGTGTTCAAGCTGGCATGTCCGCTGATCTGTCCGGCAAAATTCACCACAAATCCCGGCGCCACATTCGTGTAGTCCGCCTGAAGGGAAGCGCTCAATGCTCCGGTGATTGCACCGGCATAAAATTCATCGCAGCCGATGGATGGCGGTTGCCCCCAGACCTCGCCGTCTATGTCCCGCCCGGTTGAATAATTCGCGCTGCCGGCACCGATACACGGGGAACTGCCACTGACATGCGCAGGGTCGGTCAATTGCGGATCCGTTGTGATATTGTTCGTACCGTTGCCGGGCAATGGCGTGGTGCAGCAGAAATTTAAAGTGCATGTGCCATAGACACTGGCGAAATTTGGATCGCTCGGAGCCCTGTTGTAATCGACGATGCAATTGTTCAACAATGAATCCACCGCTCCGCCCGCTTCACCCGCTGAATTACCAGTCAAGGTACAATTGTTTAGCGAACAGCTTCCCGCCGCACCACCCACGTCCGACCTGTTGCCAAACAAAGAACAGTTGTTCAACACGGCATTGTAGGCACCACCGGCATAGGAAAAACCATAAAGAGTGGTGCTGTTGCCAATCAAAGTGCAATTATTTACTGTTCCCCCATAAATGCCCCCGCCACCGTCGCCCGCCGAGCAGTTGACGACCAGGCAATTGGTGACCAGCGAGGTTGCATCCTGGCAATAAATTCCGCCTCCGTAAGATTCATAAATGCCGTCGTCGTCGCCGGGTTCAGTGGCACCATTCGTAACAGTGAAGCCCATCAACGTCGCGCCAGCGGCGAGGTAAACGCATCGTACCGCGCCGAAATCATTGATCGTGCCGGGCACCTGGTTGCCCACGATAAACGTCACCGCCGGTCCATTGACACTCCTCAATGTAATGGCATTGCTGATTTCGACACGATTCGTCAGGCTCGTGATCCCTTTGCCGCCGGTTTGATAAACTCCGTTGGTGACAAGAATTTGATCGCCGGTAGAGGCGGCATCCACGGCGTCCTGAATGTTCGTGGCTGCGGTGCTCCAAGCGGCGTAGGGCGGCGTGGGATTGGTGCCGTTCACGTCAACGTAAAGCGGCGCGGCGGAAGTATTGAATGCCAGAAACGCGAACAAGGCCGTTGCCGGTCGAACGAAATGAAATTTCATAGCAGCGCGTTTCTAAGGCTGCTTATGTTTATCATTATCTCCGTTAAATTCAAGCCAAAAATGTTGTCCCGACCGGTTTGATATCTCGATGATTGAAAATGCGTTGGCGTTGGTTGAAGATAAACACCAATGAAGTTGCCGAAGATGTCAGACCGCCTGCTCCAGGTACCGCGTTTGTCGCGCGCCCGAATGGTCGTCGCGCTGGCCGTTGCGGTGGTTGCCGACGGGCTGCAACTTCTGCTCGGCCCGGTCGGCTGGGTGTTCGGCGATCAAATACTTGACGTGATCGCGATGGTATTGACGAGTTGGGTGATTGGTTTTCATTGGCTGCTGTTACCCACGTTTGCCACCGAGTTCATCCCGCTGGTAAATGAATTTCCCACCTGGACGGCTTGCGTCATTGCGGTCATTGCCCTGCGGAAGCGGGAACAACGCGCATTGCCGCCAGAGAAGCCCGTCATTGAAATCTGAAACCGTCAACGGTGGGGCGAGCGTCCTCGCGAGCCGAAATTTACGTTTCAACCCCTCCACGGCTCACCAGTAGTCTCGCCCCACCAAAACTGATTGAAAATTGCGTGTGCTCACGGCACATTGGCAACATGCAATCTGTTTTTACCGGACCGGTTTATGTGGTGCAGGATAACATCGACACCGACCAGATCATTCCCGCGCAATATCTGACGCTCGTCCCGACCATCCCCGACGAATACGAGAAGCTCGGCAGCTACGCGCTCGCCGGCCTGCCGGAATCACTCTATCCCGCGCGCTTCGTCAAAAACGGGAAGCTGGACAGCGAATATCCAATTGTCCTCGCAGGAAAAAATTTCGGCTGCGGCAGTTCGCGTGAACACGCGCCCATCGCGCTCGGCTCGGCCGGATGCAAAATCGTCCTCGCCGAAAGCTTCGCCCGGATTTTTTTCCGTAACAGCGTCGCGACCGGCGAACTGTATCCGTGCGAAATCACCGAACGCCTCTGCGACAAATTGAAAAACGGCGACGTCGTGACGGTTGATCTCGACGCCGGGGCGGTCACGGTCAAGGCAACCGGCAAGGTTTTCAAATTCAAACCGCTTGGCGACGTGCGCCCGGTGGTGGACGCCGGCGGTCTGTTCAATTATGCGCGGAAGAGCGGCATGATCCCGGCGCAGAAGTGAGGCTTTGCGATTGTGAAATCGCCCGTCGTGCTCCCCCGCCCTCGCTCGCTGAAACTTTTCCGCGGCACGTTTACGTTCCCCAAAAAGACGGGCACGCGGCGCGCTGACACCACCATCAAATTCGTCCGGAGCAATTCCGCGCCCAATCACCCCGAAGGTTACGCGCTGACGATCTCCAAAAGGAGCATCGAAATATCCTACCGCGATCCGTCGGGCCTGCGCGCGGCAGCAGCCACGATGCGGCAGTTATTGCGTCAATACGGCCGGCGTTTGCCCTGCCTGAAAATCCGTGACTGGCCGGATTTCGCGCGCCGCGGCGTGATGCTCGACATCTCACGCGGGCGCGTGCCCAAACTCGAAACTTTGCTCGACCTTGCCGCGCGTCTTGCTGATTTCAAAATTAATGAGCTGCAACTCTACACCGAGCACACGTTCGCCTATCGCAAATACAAACCGGCCTGGCAAAGCTGGGGCGCATTGACCGGTGACGAAATCCGGAAGCTCGACGCGCGCTGTCGCGAACTGGGCATTGACCTGGTGCCGAACCAGAATTCTTTCGGGCATTTGCGCTATTTTCTCGAAAATCCGAAACTAAAAAAACTCGGCGAGATTTCCGAACCGTACGAGTGTGGCGGCGACGCCCCGTCGCCGGAAAGCGGCGAGGGCGCCGCTGCCACGTTTGTCCGCCGTCCGACCACACTCGCGCCGAATCATCCCGGCACCTTGCCCTTTTTGCGCGGACTTTACGACGAATTGCTGCCAAACTTTTCCAGCCGATTCTTCAACGTCGGCTGCGACGAAACCTGGGATTTGGGCCGCGGCCAATGCAAAAAACTTTGCGACCGGATCGGCAAAGGAAGGGTCTATCTGGATTTCCTGATAAAAATTCACCGTGAAGTTTCCCAGCGCGGCAAACGGATGATGTTCTGGGGCGACATTATTTTGAAGTATCCGAAGCTCATTCCGGAACTGGCTGCGTTTGGAGCGCCGAACACCCGTTCGGCACTACGCACCCCCTCAGATGCCGGTCTGGAGACCGGCGCTCCGTCACTGATTGCGCTGAACTGGGGTTACGAGGCGAATCATCCATTTGAAAAGGAAGCCGCGCAATTCGCGAAAGCGAAACTTCCTTTTTACGTCTGCCCCGGCACTTCCACCTGGCAAACCTCGATTGGCCGGCACGATAACGCGCTGGCCAACTTGCGCGCCGCCGCGCAGGCCGGCAAAAAGTTCGGCGCCATCGGCTATCTCAACACCGATTGGGGCGACGGCGGGCATCCGCAGCCGTTGGCGGTCAGTTGGCCGATGTTTCTCGCGGGCGCGTCGCTGGCCTGGAACGCAAACGGCCTGGATGAACAGGAGCTGGTTTCGGTTTTGGGCCGCGACGTTTTTGGAGATGCAAACATTGCGGCGGCAGCTCTCAACCTCGGTTTCGCCCACAAGAAGCTCGGCGTGCGGGCCCCGAACGAAACGCCGCTGGGGACCGTCATCGCCGCTCCGCCACCAGAGGAGCGCGAATTGTTCTGTCGAAACGGCCTGAAATGGTTTGCGAAAATCCCGGCAAAAAACATCCGCACAGCATTGAAGGAAATTGAGAAACAGCGGACAAAATTAAATCGGGGACGGCAACACGCCGTCCCTCCCAAGTCACGGATTTTGTTGCGGGAACTGGATCTGGCAGCGCGGATGGCGGCCCAATCGTGCCAATTCATGTTATGGCAACAAGCGGCGGCAAAACAAGGCGGGGGCGTCGCGTCGCGCCGACCAGACGCCGCAGCGCGGCATCACTACCAGCAGATGGCGCGTAACGCTATTCGCGAGTTGCAAAAAATAGACAAGGAATTCCGCGCTTACTGGCCGTTGCGCAACAAAGCCACGCCAAAACATTGTTCGGAATTTCTGAAATGGCGTATCCGGAACTATTTAGCCGGCAGGGTCGGATAAATCCGTTCCCACTGACCACACGCCGGAGCGCACGGAGCGATGCGTCCTGCCTCACTGGGTTTTTGCGTCCGAGCCATCAAGACCGGGGCGTTATTTTGACTTCGTCGGTGTGGCGGGCGCGTTGCTGCCAGATGCAGCCGGCTGGGTGGCGGCCGGAGGGACCGGCGTGACCGGCGGCGGCGTGACGGTCGGCACGAACAAATTATTCGTTGGCGCGGTCACCGGCGAATTCGCCGGCGTCGCCGGCGGAAGGGTGGCAGGTGGCTCCGTTTGTTTTTGTTGGACCGCCTTTTCGAATTCGGCTCCGCTGTTCAGGTTGTACAGGCGGTCTTCCACAAAACCCAGACCCAAGGCCAACACAAAGAGCACAATGCTGGCGTATCGCGTGGTTTGGGTCAGAAGATTGCCCGAACCCGCGCCAAACAAGGCGTCGGCCGCGGCTCCGCCGAACGCCATGCCCGCCCCGGCGTCCTTCTTCGGCAATTGCATCAATATCAGCAAAATCAGCAACAAACAGTTGACGACCAGCAGAAACGTCAAAACTCCGGCAAAATAGCTCATACCCAATCCTATATCGAATTCTTGATAATGTCAGCAAAACTCCGCACTTCGAGCGAGGCGCCTCCGACCAGCGCGCCGTCCACGTCGGCTTGCCCCATCAGCTCGCGCGCGTTCGAAGGCTTCACGCTGCCGCCGTATTGAATGCGGATTTTTTTGGCGGCGGCCTTGTCGAATATCTTGGCCAGCACATCGCGGATGAACGCGTGCGCGCTTTGCGCCTGCTCCGTCGTCGCCGTTTTTCCCGTGCCGATGGCCCAGACCGGCTCGTAGGCGACAATGGTTTCAACCGCCTGTTCCTTGGTCAACCCGGCCAGGCTGCCGCGCACCTGCGTTTCCAGAACCTTCTCCGTCTGGTTGGCTTCGCGTTCGGCCAGGGTTTCACCAACGCAAACAATGGGTTTGAGCGAAGCCGCGTGCGCCGCGGCCGCTTTTTTCGCAATAAGCGCGTCCGGTTCCTTCTGATACTGCCGCCGCTCGGAATGGCCAAGGATGACGTAACGCACGGAGAATTCCTTCAGCATCACTGCCGCGATTTCGCCGGTGAAGGCGCCGACATTGTTCTCGCTCATGTTCTGCGCGCCGAGGCGGAGGTTGGAATCGAGGACCGCCTTCGACACAGACTCCAGGGCCGTGAACGGCGGGCACACCACAATGTCCACCTCCTTGATGTTGGCCAGTTCCAGTTTCAGGCCGTTGACGAGGGCCAGCGCCTCGGCGACTGTTTTGTTCATCTTCCAATTGCCGGCAATGATCAATTTACGTTCTTTGTTCATGTTAAAATTCGATTTAGGAGACGAGGTAACGAGTCTCAAATCATTTCAGTCAGAGCCTCCTCACGTCGGCTCCTACTTGTCGGACAATGCCGCGACGCCGGGCAGGACCGCGCCTTCCAGAAATTCCAGGCTCGCCCCGCCGCCGGTGCTCATAAACGTGACTTTGTCGCCCAGCTTCGCCTTGTTCAGCGCTTTCACGCTGTCGCCGCCGCCGATGATGCTTTTGGCGCCGTTCTTTTGCGTGGCGTCCGCCACAGCCAACGCAATGGCATTGGTCCCGATAGCAAACTGCTTGTTCTCAAATAATCCCATCGGCCCGTTCCACAGGATCGTCTTCGACTTCGCAATCTCCGCCGAATACGCCGCGATGGTGCCGACGCCGATGTCGAGGCCCGCCGCGTCATCCGGACAATTCATGTCCGTGTTCGTGCGCGCGTTCTGATATTCGATGACCGGTTTGCCCTTTTTGTCGAGCTTGTCGGTCTTGACCGGCACGGCAATGACGTCGTCCACCGGCAGCAGGAATTTCACCTTTTTCGCCTTGGCCTTTTCAAGCGCGGCCCGGGCGGTGTCGGTCTTGTCCGGCTCGACCAGCGATTTGCCGGTCTTGTAGCCCTGCGCCAGCCGAAACGTGTAGGCCATCGCCCCGCCGATTAAAATCGTGTTTGCCTTTTCCAGCAACCGATCGATCACCTTGATTTTGTCCGAGACCTTCGCCCCGCCCAGGATCACGACAAACGGACGCGCCGGTTTGTCCAGCTCGTCGCCGAGGAATTTCAACTCGCGTTCCATCAACAGACCGGCGGCACATTTGCCGCCACGTCTGGCCACCACGCGGGCGACGCCCTCGGTTGAGGCGTGCGCGCGATGCGCCGCGCCGAATGCGTCGTTCACATAAACGTCGGCCACCTTCGCCAGTTTTTCCGCGAATGCCGGGTCGTTCTTTTCCTCTTCGTTGTAATAACGGACGTTTTCGAGCAGCACCACGTCGCCGTCCTTCATCGCCGCGACGGCTTTCTCGACCTTGTCGCCGATGCAATCGTCCACGAACGTGACCGGTTTGCCGAGCAACGCGGACAATTTTACCGCTACCGGTTTGAGGGACATGGTCGCGTCCCGTTTGCCTTTGGGCCGGCCCAGGTGCGCGGTGAGGATGAGCTTGCCGCCCTGCTCCAACAACAGCTTCAAGGTCGGCAGCGTGGCGACGATGCGTGTGTCGTCGGTGATGATCATTTGCCCGTCTTTCTCCTCCAGCGGCACGTTGTAATCCACACGCAGAAAAACGCGCTTGCCGCGGACGTCCAGGTCACGAATCGTCAATTTAGCCATAAAATGTTCTGACAACAAAAAACGTCAGAAATAAGAGGATACGCCGGTGGCGAAGCGAGTAAAGTGAATTCAGCGGGCGGATTTGTCACAATGCAAGCTGCCGCGCCGCAGCGAAAGGCCGACCTGCAAATCGGCGTAAAACGCTGGAGGACCTGCGGCGCACGCGCCCGATCACAACACTGCGGACAGTACTTCAAGACCGGCGCGCGAAACTTTGACGTCATCCTCAGACGGACCCCCGCTGAAAGCAGCGATTAACAATCCGGATTTTCCCCGGGCGACCAAGCCGCCTTTCCAGCCGGTCTCGCCGGTCATCGGCGGGCGTATCTGGCTCCCGCTGTCCTTTTGCGTGCACGCCATTTCCGCGGCCTTGGTATAAGCAATCGCGAGAAGGTTAGCCCCGTTCGGATTCTTTTGAGATGATTCAGCGGTCAATTTACCCACGACCAGCATTTTCGACGACCAGGTTTTTACGGCGTCACCGCCGCTGCAGGCCACGACCGCAACACCTTTTATCTTGAGTTCTTCGGCGCGTTCTTTCATCGCCAGCAGCGCCTTGTCCGCCAAGGCGTTGAAACCTGCAATCGCATTGGTACTCATAAAAACAAATGGCCTTTGTTGGCCGGCACCAAGGCTGGCGGATGCAAAGCGGCCTGTCAATCGCGTCGGGGGCGTCGGTCAAATCCGGCAGCGTCTCCGGCCGGTGATGGTGCAAACGGGCGTGTTTCTAATTTACCCATCAGATTTGCCTTGTTAAGGTAAATTCGTTTGAAGCCGAAAAAGAATTTTCCGCAAAAGGCGCGTTCGCCGAATGGAAAAAATGCCTTGCCTGAAGAGCTGCCACCCCCAATTCCCGCGCGGCGGCTCTGGCTGTTTCGACTTTGCGCGGCCATTCTGGTTCCCCTGGCAATTGTGGGCGGGCTGGAACTGGGTTTGCGCGTTTTCGGCTACGGCTATCCCATAAGCTTTTTTCTTCCCATCAAAATCAACGGACAGGCTTATTATGTCCCCAACGATAAATTCGGCTACCGATTTTTCCCGCCCGCCCTGGCGCGCACGGCACCGGCGCAGCGAATGGCGGTAAAAAAATCTCCGGAAACGTACCGTATTTTCGTATTCGGCGAATCGGCAGCGATGGGCGATCCCGACCCGAGTTTTGGCGCCTGGCGTTATTTGCAGACGCTGTTGCGCGAACGTTATCCGGGAACGGATTTTGAAGTCATCTGCGTGGCGATGACAGCCATTAATTCACACGTCATTCTGCCCATTGCGCGCGAATGTGCCCGGCGCGACGGCGATTTGTGGATTATTTACATGGGCAACAACGAAATGGTCGGGCCTTTCGGCGCGAGCACGGTGTTCGGTTCCCGCGCGCCGGGAACGGGTCTGGTCCGGACCAGTCTGGCGGTAAAAACCACGCGGATCGGGCAATGGTTGGACAGCCTGACACAGCGATGGGGAATTGGTTCGCCGGTCCCGAAAACCTGGGGAGGGTTGAATATGTTCGAAAATGAGCAGCTCCGGTACGGCGATCCGGACCGGCTGCGGGTTTATGAGAATTTCAAAGAGAATCTGGCCGACATTCTGCTAGCCGGACACCGGGCCGGCGTGCCGATTATTCTAAGCACGGTCGGCTGTAATCTGAAGGATTGCGCCCCGTTCGCCTCGCTGCACGCGCCAACATTGAACGAGGCGCAAAAAGCGGAATGGGATGGAATCTACCGGCGTGGCATCGCACTCGAATCCGCCGGCGATTATCCCGGGGCGCTCAAGCAATATGCCGAGGCGGCGGCCCTTGATCCGCAATATGCCGAGTTGCAGTTTCGAATGGGAAGCTGCCACCTTGCGCTGACGAACCTGGCTCAAGCCGGCAGCGAATTTGAACTGGCCCGGGATTATGACGCGCTCGCGTTTCGGGCGGATTCGCGGATCAACCGGATCCTAAAAGCTGCGGCGGACGCATTCGCCGGCCAGGGTGTCTATTTTTTGGATGCCGACCGGATGCTGGCCCGGAATTCCCCCGCGGAAATTCCCGGCAACGAATTGTTTTATGAACATGTGCATCTGAACTGCGACGGCAATTATTTGTTAGGGCGCGCATGGGCCGAACAGACCGCGGAATTACTCCCGCAGTCAATCACGGCACGCAGCCGGGGTGGATGGGCGCCCGCTGAATCGTGCAATCGCCGGCTGGCGGTTTCGTCGTGGGACCGCGCTCGTGTCTGGCAGGACATTCTCAGCCGCGTGTCCGAGCCGCCTTACACCGGTCAGTTGACCCATGCCGCCACGCTCAAGCTGGGCGAGGGAAAAATCGGGGAGCTGAAATCCCGGATGGAGTCCGAGGCGCCGTATCAAACGCGGCAACTTTACCAACAAGCGCTGGCGCTGGCCCCGATGGACACCTTTTTACTTTTTAATTTTGCGCAATATCTGGCCGCGCGAGGGGAACTGGCGCAAGCCACGGAAGAAGCTCAACATGTTTGCGAATTGCTGCCACACATACCCGCGCAGTATTACGACCTCGGTAACCTGTTGATTCTTCAGGGCAGAATTGACGAAGCGACGGATTATTTTTCGCGCGCTCTGGCCATCCAGGGCAATTTTGCACACGCACTAAACGGGCTGGGACAGATCCGCGCAAACCAGCAGAAACCCGAAGAAGCAGCCGCCTGTTTCAGGCGCGCGCTCCGGGCGGACCCAAACGATCCGGAAACCTGGCTTAACCTGGGTTTCCTTGAGCAGAACCGTGGAAATCTGAAACAAGCCGCGATTTATTATCAGCAGGCCGCCCGCCTCCAGCCACAAGGGTTGGCGGATTATTTCAACCAGGCGGTTGACGCCGCTGCGCTGGGAACACGCGCAAGGGCGATTGAATTGTTTGAAGCGGTCCTCCAGATCAAACCCGAATTCTGGCAAGCACGCTATTTGCTCGGGATGGAACTGGCTGCCCAGGAACGAATCGAGGAAGCCCGGATGCAGTTCCAAGAAGCCGTCAAGTGCCGACCTGACTTTGCTCCGGCGCACCTGAACCTTGGTCGGATGCTGGCCAAACAGGAAAAGCCGGAGCAGGCACTCGTTCAATTTCGAATTGCGTTGCAGCTTGATCCCACCAACCAATTGGCCCGGCAATACCTCGAAACCAATCACATACCGGGAGGCCACGGGCCGGCAGGCGATTTGAAATGATTCGGATTTCCCCGGACTGGAAAAGCCGGGCAGTGAGACTTAATAGGCCTTGACGCGATAAAACCGACCGGATGCAGCGGTTGAATCAATGATCGTTTCCCACGTATCGTTGCCTCCCATCGGAACGCCAAAATTCGACCAACCCGGATCGGTTACGGCGTTCTTATATTGCAGTTGGTAGGAATGCCAGGATTCGGTGGGGAATGAAGCGGCGAGGTTCGCTCCACTGATCGCGGCGTTGACGCTGAAGGTCGGGTTCAACCACACATAGTTTGCGTAGGCCGTGCCACCCCAGCCGGGCCCGATGACCGCGCTGCCGGTGCCGTTGATGATATGATAGATTTCCGTGGGACCGCTCCCGGAGCCATTCCCCGCAATATAAACGTCCATCATGTCATGCACATTGACCTGCTGCGAATTGGTCGGTGTCTCGATGGCGTTGAAGCAGCTGATATTGGCGTTGCCCGTGTTGATAAACACCGCATAGACACCGAGCCCGTAAGCCTGATGGCTCGTCACGCTGTCCGCGACTTTATAGGACGCGTAACCCGGCACGCCCGGCGCCTCGGACCAGGTACTTTGCGAGGGCGGATCGTAAGGCAGTTCGGACTGATAAAAGTAAAGTCGGCCTCGATTGCCATTCCACAACGTCTGATATTGCTGGTGATGCTCGACAAAAAGCCCGTAAATTGTCACGTCGTTCCCGTTCACGACCAGGCCGCTCTGGCTGGGATTCCCGGTCCAATACGGAGTTGAACCTGCGCCATGATCCGCCCGCCACAGCCAGAGGTTGTCACCGATGACATTGTTGGCATTAATCGTCACGCAGTTGGTCGTTGTGCCGACAAATTCCCCGCCCACCCGGCTGCAAATGTCAAACAGGCACGTGGGATCGGCGGAATGATCCACGGAATTCGTCGCAGTCCCGATCTCCAGCAAGGATGGCGATGCGATGGCACCAGCATCGAAAATGATGTCCGACACTTTCACGCCATTGACATCGGAAATCACCATGGCGGGATTTCCATTGGTTGGTACCAGCGTCGGATAGCCAAGTCCAATAATGACCGTATCGGGCTGCGTCACCAGAATACTGTTCGTCAGCTGGTAGATCCCGGGCGTCAAAATCAAATTCAGACCCGAACTCAGCGCCGTGTTGATGCTTCCGGCATTGTCCACCCTGGGCTGCGCCAGGTAAAACTGGCTGATGGGGATAGAAACTCCAGGTGTTGGTCCGCTCGCCCAGCTGGTTCCCAAGCTGTTGGTTCTCAGGGCCGGCACCATTACGAAGAAATTGGTATTGCCATCAACGCACAAATAAGGCTTTTCCCGAATCAATGGCGTATTGGTGATGATTGTATAAGGCGGGCCGGGCCAGGTTCCGAAAGGCGGGTTTGAAACGCCGACAAATACCATGTTCCATACCGCTCCCGACCAGCCTCCCCAGATATCGTTTCGGGAAAGCCATTGTTGCTGTGAAATGGAGTTGACCGTGGAATCAACCCTGGAATCGGCCAGGAAACCGCCGCTGCAATAAGTTCCGTCCGACACGTTCAAGGTGCCCTTGACGTGCATGCGGCGAAGGGAGGTGCCCTGTGAGACAGACCAGGTCATAGTGCTATTGCTGTTCGTGGGAATCACAGCCAGATTCTCGGCAGACATCCAGAAATTTTGGGTAGACTGGCCGCCAAAGTTATAACATTGCAGCGCCCCGTTGATAATAACATTATCCGGTGATTGCCCCAAACCGAGCACCTGCATGTAATAGCCCATATTAACAGCAACATTATAGGTCCCGGGTTCGAAAAGGAGGGCGAAACGGTTGGCATCGAATTGACTCGCGTTAACGTCATTTTGTAGCGCAAAGATGCCGTTGAGCAGATTTTGAATGGTTGCCGCGGACATCGAAGGATAAAAGAGGAGGACGTTCGGGCCAAAATTTGGACCAACCGAATTAGTAACGATGGTGTTGGTGGAAACGAACACGAGCTGGAGGGCATTGAGATCACCTTCGTTGTTTCCCGAAACGCCCACATTGGGGTTGCCCGCCCAGGTAAAAGTGATCGTTCCATCCGTTCCCACGACCAGGTTGCTGAAGATTACATAGTCCGCACCGAGCACGAATGCGGTCAAACTGGCCGGTGTGTTGGAAGTACTCTGGCTGATGGGAGGTATCTTTGAAGTGGATGCTGTAAAAGCGGTTCCCCGTGTGCCGGTATTATTGATGCCATACAGGTACAGGTTATAGGTGCCGGCCGGGACATGACTCAATATGTCTGTCCGAAGAGCGACGTTGTTGTATTCATACGGCTGTTGCAATCCAGCGGGAGTTCCCTGACCGCCCTGGGTCCCGTAAGTACCACCCATCTGTGATGTCAGTGTAATCGGAGTACCGGTAATCCCGTCGGAGAGACGGTTGGTAGCGGCCGTTGTGCCGCCACCTGCAATCGGGTTCCAATAATTATTGCCTGGGTCAGCATAGGCGCCCTGGCCGGAATAATTTGCCGCGCCGGCACCACCAGGCACATCAAAGTTAATGACTTGAGCCTGGGTGATGTTGGCACCCGGCACGATGCCGATGGCCGCCAGAATAAGAATTCTCCAATAGGCGTTCATATTTTCTCAACGGCGCACACTTTTGATGCGTTATTACAGTTAATCCAAGTGTGCCTATGGGAAAGGTGGCAACCAATAGCACGGCAGATACTGCTCTTTTGAGAAATAACAGCGGTCGAGCTTCACCTTACGGACGAATCTGTCCAAAGCGGGAGGCGTTTTGCGCACAATCCAAACACTCCAATTACCAGGTCTTTGGCATCCAACGTCTTCCGCACTTTACTCGAAGCTTACTACCTACGTCTAAAACTCGAGCGCTAACGCTCAGAATCACGACGGAACTCATTTCTATGTAGTGAGAACTATCACAACTCGAACAACAGCGCAAGAAAAATTGTACATCGCCCGGTCAGCAGTCCGCTTTGCCCAAGTCAGCCGATACGAGCAAAAACGGGGGTTATTGCGCGGAGTTTGCGATTCAGATTATTGCGGCCCGACGGTTTCAAGTCGCCGCAGCCATCGGGGCAGGTTCGGCCTGAGCCGGCGGCACCGGTCCGGGTAAATGACTTTTGATCAGATTCATCACGGCTTTGACGGCCAGTTCAATCGGCAGGAAAGGTTTGGCAATTAAATCATCGCCGCCGCTCAGCACACCTTTGGCGCGACTTTCAAAATCGCTGTGGATGGTTACATAAATAACCGGGGTTTTGGCATAGCCCGGGAGCGCGCGCAGTCGTCGACAAAAGTCAAATCCGTTTATTTCCGGCATTTCAATGTCGAGCAGGATCAGGTCATAACGGGTCTCCGCCAGCAGCTTCAAAGCGGTCAACGGATTATCCTCGGACCGCGCCTGAAGAAACGCCCGCTGGAGAGCGAAGGTGGCGGCGCGATTGGTAACCAAATCGTCATCCACTACCAGGACTCGGCAGACCAACGGCTCGTCCGTGGAAGCGTCATTTGCCCGGGCAAAAAGGACGCCTAGAAAATCCACGGTCATGGCAATCGTTCGCAGACAGGATGGAGTCATCAGGTCGGGCGTCCGTCCCAGCTCGAACAACAAGGCCTCGAACACGCCGCTGAGGAGCGAAATCCGATGGTAGTGGGCCAGGCCGGTGATGGCCGTGACCTCATGCACCTTCCGGTAAAAGGCATCAAGCCGCGTAGCACGCGCTTCCAGGTCCGGGCTTTTCCTGAATGATTGGTAGAGTTCCCGCAGGACGGTAATCATGGCCGGCGCATCCCTCAGAAAATCCTGGCGGGCGCGACCGCTGGAAACCATTCCCGCAGCTTCCAGTTCGCGCTCCGCCTGTCGCAGGTCCTGGGGCGTGGGGACCGATGGCACATTGACCACGGCGCTCCTTTCACCCGTGAGAAGCTCATTCGCGATGACGATCAATTTGGCGGGAGTGCACTCGGCTTTGATGACCGTCTGCTGAACCCCGATTTCAACGGCGGCCTGGGCCAGTTCATCCATGAAGGCGTTGGTGAAGATGGCCACCGGGACTGAACTCAAGGCCGGTTGCGAGCGGATGAATTTCAGCACTTCCACCCCCGACAACTTCGGCATCATCATATCCAACACCACGAGATCGGGCCGATCCGTCCGCAACGCGTCCAGCGCCTTCTGGCCATCCGCGGCGGTGATGACCGCGAAACCGGATTGAGCCAGCTTTTTGCCGTAAACGGCCAGGATCACCGCGTCGTCATCCACCAGCAGGATTTTCTTCGGCGACGACCTGGCTGGGACCATTGCCTTGGCGGGAGTGATCGGTTGGGCTTTTTTCGGCTGCGCTTTCGGGCGCGGGGTCGTTCGCGATTTTTTCATGGTCGGTTCAGGGCTTATCGCACTTCGAATCGAAGGGAGACTAACACGGCCGCACCGCGAGAAAAAGCCAAAGATGACATTCAAAAGAAGCTCCTCTTAATGAATAAATGACTCTGCGCCGTTGAAGCAGAGGACGGCAAAAGGAACCAAAGGACGAAAGGGAACTTGAGTGGCCGGTACAAGGCCAGGCCTTCAGCTATTTCGGCGACGCGCCGGCAACGCTGAGTGTGATCTCGATGCTGTCGGAAACCTTGTCTTCAAATCTGCCCGGATTAATGTTGAAATCACTGCGCTTGATGCTGAAATTAGAACGGATGACCAGGAGATCGCCCTTTTGATTCGGCACGCGGTCACCCAGTTTGTCCTTCAAATAGGTCAGTTTCACGGGCACGGTGAGTTCCTTCGACACCCCTTTGAGCGTGAACGTGCCGGTCACATCCGCCGTCGTGGTGTCGCCGGCAGTCTGGACATTTTTAAATTCCTTCGATTCAAAAATGATGGTGGGGAATTTTGTCGCATCAAGCCATTCTTTGCCCAGCATGTGTTGCCGTTGCATTGGATTGGGCACAATCAACGATGAGGTGGCCACGGTGATTTTGCCTTGCGTCGCGCCGGGATTGGCAGCGTCGAACGCGACGGTGCCATAAATGCCGCTGGCACTGCCGTTGATGGACTCGAGCGGCGCATCGAGTTTGAAACCGGCATTGTTGATACCCTTGGGATCTTTGAAGTCGAATGACTGCGGCGCAGCCAGCGCCGCACTCGTCGTGGTCATGAGTACCAGAATGGCAAGTTTCATTTTCATGTTTCGTTCGGTTTGCGGATCACTTGGATTTTGCCGGGACAAAATAGGAAACGCCAGCCAGAATTCCAGCGCCCAACAAGGCCGCGCCCAGAAAATCAACACCGGGCACAAATTTATCCTGCCATTGAACTCCTTCCAGGCCGGTGACTTCATCCGTCACCCTTTTCGGAACGCGCGTTTTCGTCCAGCCTGGATTTGCCCCGGCTGCCACCCAGAAGGCGATGGCGCCAACCATCAGCACTGCGGCGATCATACGGAGGTACCGTTTCATGGGCTTGTCCGGGCGCGTCCTCCGGCAATGGGATGCGGAGGCATGAGGCTCAAACGTAGCGCACGAGCTCTTTGATTTCGAAGCGCACCTTGGGCAGGCCCGCGTATTTGTCGCCGGCGGCGCGATATCCCAAGGCACAGCAAACCACCGACGCGTAGCCGCTGCTTCGCAAGCCGAGCACGCGGTCGTATTCTGCCGGAACAAAACCTTCCATCGGGCACGCGTCCACGCCCAATATAGCGGCGCAGGTCATCAAATTGCCCAGCGCGATATAAGCCTGCCGGGTCGCCCATTCGTGGGCGATTTGGCTGCGTGGCCCCTTCACCAGGTCGCCTACCATCATGTCACGGTAAAAATTCAATGAGGCGGCGGGGATTTTGCGGACATTGGTGGTGCGCGCGATGAGTTTATCCACGTCCGCTTCGGTCATTTGCGTGCGTGCGGCAAACACGACATAATGCGAGGCGTCAACGACCTGCTTCTGGTTCCACGAATGCGGCAATAATTCGGCGCGCCGGGCAGGATCGTTGATGACGAGAAACTGATACGGCTGGAGTCCGTAGGAGCTTGGGGAAAGTACGAGCGCGTGTTCCAGGGTTTGCCAGACCTCAGCCGGGATTTTGCGGTCAGGATCAAAGACCTTGGTGGCGTAACGCCAGTTCAACGCATTCAGGAGTTGTTGCGTATCCGTGTTGTTCATAGTTTAAAATCTTATCGTCCGCGGAAAATTGCACAGGTCGGGCGAAATGCAAATTCAAGTTCAGCCGGCAACCTGCACACATATTTTGACTTTCGCCGGCAAGTATGCAAATTAAAACACAATATGAGGTTATCTATTACCCATTTTGGGGCCGTGGCTGGCATGATTGGGTTGTGGTGTTCCGGTCCCACTGCCCGGGCAGCCACAACCTGGGGCTACATTCCGACGAATGCGTTTCCGAGTCTGGTGTTCTCCAACCCGGTTTGCCTCACCTCGCCACCCGGCGAGACGAACCGCCTGTTCGTCGTCGAAAAACACGGGCGCATCGTGGCCATTACCAACCTGGCCAGTCCGACGCGCACCATTTTCATGGATCTATCCGGTCGCGTAAGCGTCGTGAACAGCAGCGAGTCCGGCGATTTGAACAACGAGGAAGGCATGTTGAGCATGACGTTTGATCCAGGCTATGCGACGAACCGCTATTTCTACGTGTTTTACATGGGGCCAGCGACGAACGGCACGAGCGGTTTGCACGATATTTTGTCGCGCTTTCAAGTTTCCGCGACCAATCCCAATCTCGGGGACTCCGGTTCCGAGACCCGGCTCATTGCACAATACGACCGGGCCAGCAATCACAACGGCGGCGACACCCATTTCGGACCGGATGGTTATCTCTACGTTTCGGTCGGCGACGAGGGCAATGAACACAACACCCTTGGCAACGCTCAACACATTGATCAGAACTTCTTCTCTGGCATCCTGCGGATTGACGTGAACAAACTCCCCGGCAGTTTGCCGCCAAATTCAAATTCCGAAGTCGCGGCGACGATCAACTACGCCGTTCCGCCGGACAATCCGTTCGTCGGCGCGACCACGTTTGACGGGTTATCCGTCAATCCCGCCCAACTGCGCACGGAATTCTGGGCTGTCGGTTTGCGTAATCCGTGGCGGTTTTCCTTCGATCCCGTCACGGGAATTCTTTACTGCGGTGACGTCGGGCAGGATCAATACGAGGAGGTGGACATCATCACCCGGGGCGGCAATTACGGCTGGGCGACCTGGGAAGGCTCGAACAGCCCGCCCAGTGGTGTTTCCACCAACGGCCAGCCGGTACCGCTCAATCCAATTTTGCCGCTGATAGCCTATGTCCACGGTTCAGGGGCATACCAAGGCGACGCGGTCATGGGCGGCGTCGTATATCGTGGTAGCCGTTTCCCGCAACTCAACGGAGCTTACATCTACGGCGACGACGAGAGCGGGAATGTCTGGCGCCTCACTTACGATGGGACGCGTGCGACCGCGCCCCAACTGTTGTTTGGTGGCGCGGGGCGCATTTCCGCGTTCGGCGTTGACCCGTCTGACGGCGACGTGCTCTATGCCAATCTGGCCAGCGGCAACAACTCTACCATTCAACGCATCATCGCCACCAACGCCGTGCCGCTCATCAATGCCGTCAACCTCTCCGGGACCAATTTAATTGCCAGCGGCACGAACGGCCCGCACGGCGGGAATTATTTTCTGCTGACCAGCCCTGACATGGTATTCCCGTTCACGAATTGGGCACGGGTGGCCACCAATCCTTTTAATGCCGGCGGCGGCTTCAGTTTCACCAACCCGGTCAATCCCGATGTGCCGGCGCTTTTTTACCTGCTCCAGTTGCAATGACGGGGCCGGAATTGTTATAACCCGGCGATGAGTTCGCCCCGATTCCGCGTCCGCCGCGCCACGACCGACGACTTTCAAGGCCTGCGAACGATTTGGAATTCGACGGGCCTGCCGGCGGACAAACTGGACAAACGGCTGACGGAATTTCAAGTGGTTGAAACCGAGGATGGGCAAATCGCAGGCGCCATTGGCCTGCAAATCGTCCGCCAGCATGCCCTGCTGCACAGCGAAGCTTACGCCGATTATTCCGTGGCGGACACGGTGCGGCCGTTGATCTGGGAACGGATCCGGTTGATTGCCTCGCATCACGGCGTCTTCCGGCTCTGGACGCAGGAAAACTCGCCGTTCTGGAGCAATTGCGGCTTCCGCATCGTCATCACCGAAAGCCTGGTGCAATTACCCGAGGCATGGAAGCGCTTTGAAGGGAAATGGTACTCGCTTCAGCTCAAAAATGAGGAAGCCCTCGCCACTTTGGAAAAAGAGCTCACCGTGCTTCGGGAATCCGAAAAACAGCGCACCACACGAACACTGGAACAAGCCCGGACCATGACGACCGCCATAACCGTCCTGTGTTTCGGAATTTTCTTTATCTGCGTTGGCGTCCTCATCTACCTGATCGCCCACCGCCGACAGTGAGGCGCCGCAGGCGCGTGAATTCATCGGCGTGATACGAACTTCGCACCAGCGGCCCGCTGGCCACGTAGACAAAGCCCAGGCCGCGCGCCATCCGGCCATAGGCATCAAAAACTTCCGGCGCCACGAATTTCACCACCGGCAAATGCTTCAGCGTCGGTTGCAAATACTGGCCCAGGGTCAGTATGTCGCACCCCGCCTGGCGCAAGTCCTCCAGTGCAGCCACGACCTCCTCCTCCGTTTCGCCCAGGCCAAGCATCATCCCGGATTTGGTGTAAATCGCGCCGCCGCGCCCGGCCTTTGCCTTGCGTAATACGCTCAATGAGCGGTCGTAAGTCGCGCGCGAGCGCACCCGCGGCGTGAGTCGTCGCACAGTTTCGAGGTTATGATTGAAAATGTCCGGCGCGGCCGCCAGGACGGTCTCGATGGAGTCGTCGCGGTCGTTGAAGTCCGGCACCAGCACTTCAATCACAATGCACGGATTCAATTCGCGCACCGCCTCAATCGTTTTTCGAAAATGTCCTGCGCCGCCGTCCGCCAGATCATCGCGCGCGACCGCGGTGATGACGACGTGGCGTAACCGCATCCGCCGCGCGGCCTCGGCCACGCGTCCCGGTTCATCGGCCTCGAGCGCAAACGGCCTGGCCGTCGTCACGGCGCAAAAGCCGCAGGCGCGTGTGCAGCGATCGCCGGCAATCATGAAGGTCGCCGTGCCCTTGCTCCAGCATTCCCAGTGGTTCGGGCATTTCGCGCTCTCGCAAACCGTGTGCAGCTTCAGCTCGCCGAGCAGGTTGCGGGTGTGCGCAAAACGGTCCGCAGTGGGCAACTTCGTGCGCAGCCACTCCGGCAGGCGGGGACGCGATTTTAATTCGGCGGTGACCATTTTGTCCGGCCACAGATGACCACAGATGGCGTCGAATGTGAAGATGGGAATTGCGCGGATGGCACAAATGCAAATCGCCGGAACGAATTTATCGCGGCGGGCGAACTCAGCCTCGGTCCGGATCAGCGCGCGGGCGCGGGTATTTGCGGCTGAAGTTCCTCCCAAAACTCGGCCAGTTGTTCCGGCCCGAAATCCGCCAGCACCCTCCCATCCACGTCAATCACGGGCGCCAGTTCCTGGCCGGAGAGGCGGATCATTTCGTCAAAAGCCGTCTCGTCGCCGGTCACATCCACAGTTTCAAATTCGACACCGCGCTCACTCAGCCAGCGGGTCGCCCGATGACACCACGGGCAATAGGGTTTGATGAATAGACGAATGCGTTTTGGTTTCACACTGCAAAAATCACCGGCTTTCGGCAAAAATTCAATCACTTCGCACAAGAAAGTAGCACCGCTTTATGCGCTTTTAAGCTATGCTAAATAATCAGCCCCTCCCCTCGAGCCCGAGGTGCGCGATTGGGAAAATTATCCACCAATTTGCGCCCGGTAGTTCTCGGGCGCGAGCAACGCCTGCAACTCCGCCGGGTTGCTCATTTTGATTTTGAAGAACCACCCGGCCTCGTACGAATCGCTGTTCACCAGTGCCGGGTCGTCCACCACCGCCGAATTCGCTTCCAGAATTTCGCCGCTCAAGGGTGAGTAAATATCACTGGCGGTCTTCACGGATTCCACCACGGCGCAGGCCTCACCGCTTTTGATTTTCCGGCCAATGTCCGGCAGCTCAACAAAAACGATGTCCGTCAGTTCGCGCTGCGCGTGATCGGTAATCCCGACCGTGGCAGTGTCGCCGCTGACGCGCACCCATTCGTGGGATTTTGTGTATTTCAGATCCGTCGGAACCTTGCTCATAATTTTTCAACCCCGCAGAGCGGGAGTGGCGCGGATTAAATCCTTTTTCCGCCTTCCGCGCAACGTTTGTGTGCCGTGCGTCCAAATCAGGTTACGGCGGCACGGCGGTCATCTGGATTTCGGCTCAAAATCGAACCAGGCCAGATTCATGTTGCCCTGGGTGACGATGCGTACGGTCAAAACGCTTACGCCTTTTGGCAACTGCACTTCTGCCAGGTTGGTCATCACATTCCAATGGTGCCATTGCCGCCAGGCGAGCGGATCGCGGTCGTCGTGTGTGGAATCGAGGTTGACCGCGGGGACCAGCGGCTGGCCATCCCGTTCCAGCGCAATCGTCCCGCCTCCATTCGAGGTGTACAGGAGATTCATCGTGTAAACTCCGGCGTGTTCGACGGCTACGGTCAGGTTGAACCATTCGCCGGGTACTGTCCAACCAACGTAAAGTTGTCCCTCGGGCGGCCGCACCCGGTCGTATGGATTGTCGTCTATCTCGTCGTGGAATTTCGTGTAGGACGTATCAACGCCTTCGTGCATCCGGAATTCATTGAGATACGTCCCGTTCGCGGGATTCAGATTGCCGCTTCCGTTGTTCGGGGCATCCGAATCGTGATAGGCGATGCCTTCCCCGCCCAGATCGTAATACGCGCATTGGACGCGTCCTGGAATTTTCTGCGGACCCCCACGATACACAGTGTCCTGGAACGGTTTTCCCTGATATCCTTTCGGTCCGAGGGAGGCGCAGCCGCCCCAATAAAAACCGCCGGCGAGAATCAGGCACGCTGGAAGGATGAACTGAATATTTGTTTTCATACCGGAATCGCCAAGGTCTGAGCTTTAATCCGATCTCTGTCAAGAACGGCTATTCGTGCAATAAAATAGAAAATCCATGGCGCGATGCAAGTTTTCCAGGCCGCTGAACCGAAGTTGAAGGCTTGAATGGGAATGCCACTCCGAGCATCCTTGCATCATGCCTGTAAACACTGGAAAGCTTTCCCGTAATAATTCGGCCGCTAAACAAATCTCAAACACGTGGCAGCTGGCTCTTTGGATTTTGTCCTCTTTGATTTTTACAGCTACGGCCGCACCAGCTTCATTCTACCCGCAGCATCTGCAAGACCCCGGCGCGGTTTACCATGCTCCGTCGGGCGGCGATGACACCGCCGCCTTGCAGGAGGCCGTGGATCGGGTTCAGGAAACCACGCACCAGGGAATCGTGCTGCTCGCGCCGGGACGGTATCGGCTCACCGACACGATTTATGTCTGGCCGGGCATCCGGTTGATCGGCTACGGCGCCGACCGGCCGGTGCTGGTTTTGCCGGCGGACGCTCCGGGCTTCGGCGACGCGTCGCACGAAAAGGTGATGATTTTCTTCGCCGGCCGGCGCCCACGGAATCCGCAGGCCGACAAAAGTTCCATTCCCGATGCCAACCCCGGCACTTTTTATTCGGCGCTCGCCAACGTGGACGTGGAGATCGAAGCCGGCAATCCGGGGGCGGTGGGCGTGCGGGCGCGCTACGCCCAGCATTGTTTTCTGGCGCACATGGATTTCCGCCTCGGGCCCGCGCTGGCCGGCATTCATGAGGGCGGTAACGTCGTTGAGGACGTCCATTTCTTTGGAGGCACGCACGCGATTTGGACATCGAGACCATCGCCCGGCTGGCAGTTCACGCTGATTGACTGTTCCTTTGAAGGCCAACGCGAGGCCGCGATTCTCGAACACGAAGCTGGCCTGACGTTGATTCGTCCGCAGTTCCGGCGGGTGCCAACGGCGGTTGAAATCGAACCAGGATGGGTGGACGAACTTTGGGTCAAAGACGCCCGGCTCGAAAATCTTTCCGGCCCGGCGTTCGTTTTCGGAATGGAGAAGAGCCTGGGCAATGAAATCAACCTGGAAGGCATTGCCTGCCGCCACGTGCCGGTCTTCTCTGCTTTGCGTGACAGCGGCAAACGCTTTGCCGCGCCGGCGGACATTTACGCCGTAAAAACCTTTTCCCACGGATTGCGTTACGCTGATGTTGGAGCAACGCCGGAAATCGAAACTCATTTCGACGCCACGCCGCTAACCGCGATGCCGCCGCCGGTCGCCTCCGATGTGGCTCCCCTGCCCGCCGGCGATACCTGGGTCAACCTGCGCGAGTTGGGCGCCAAAGGTGACGGTCAAACCGACGACACCGCAACGCTGCAGAAAGCGATAGCGAACCATCGCGCCATTTATCTGCCCTCGGGTTTTTACGTCCTGCGCGACACGCTTAAGTTGCGTTCCGACACGGTGTTGATCGGCCTGCATCCCGGCGCGACGCAAATTATCCTGCCGGATGACACGCCGGCGTATCAGGGCGTCGGCGCGCCGAAAGCCTTGCTGGAAACGCCCGCGGGCAGCAGCAACGTTGTCATCGGCATCGGCCTTTACACCAGCGGGAACAACCGACGCGCCGTCGCTGCCCTCTGGAAGGCCGGCACCAGTTCCATGATGAACGACGTCCGCTTTCTCGGCGGCCACGGCACGCCTTTGCCAAATGGGTCCCGCGCGAACCCCTATAACGAAAATCATACTGCCGATCCCGACCCGAGTCGCGATTGGGACAGCCAATATCCCAGCCTGTGGGTCACCGACGGTGGCGGTGGGACATTCCTCGATATTTGGACGCCTTCAACCTACGCCCAGGCCGGGATGGTAGTTTCGGATACTGAAACCGAAGGACGCGCGTATCAGATTTCGAGCGAGCATCACGTGCGCAACGAACTTGAAGTGCGGAAGGCAGCGCACTGGCGGTTTTATGCTTTGCAAACCGAGGAGGAACGAGGCGAAAGCGGCTTCGCGTTGCCGATTCAAATTGATTCTTCCCGTGACATTACCTTCGCCAACTTCCACAGTTACCGCGTCATCAGCTCCTTCCAGCCGTTTCCGTGGGCGGTGAAAGTCTCTAATTCGCACGACATCCACTTCCGCAATTTTCATTGTGACAGCAACAGCAAGGTGAGTTTTGACTCCTCGATTTACGACCAGAGCCATGGCCTTGAAATCCGGCAACATGAATTCGCCTCCCTAGACATTTCCGGCCAGGCTCCCCGCACTTATCCGACGTCCCTGTCGCCCACGTTGGCGCATGGCGCAAAAGTCGAGAAACTGGCGGGTGGATTTTTTAATATCTCGGGCGGTGCGGTGGACGGCCGGGGAGATTTCTATTTTGTGGACGCGCACTGGCAGCGGATTTTTTGCTGGGACATTTCGGGGCGGCAACTCCTCACCGTGAGCGACTATCCACTGGAGCCGGTCAACCTGGCGGTGGATCGGGCCGGCAATTTAATGGTGATTTCCTACGCGGGCGACGGCGTGGTTTATTCCCTGACGCCAAACGGCAAAGTTACCCTGCTGACACCGCAATCCGTCGCCGGTGTGGCCGGAAAAGATTTGTGGTTGCCCGTGAGCGACTGGCGATTGAACCGCGATTCTCTTTCTCATCCAACCGCGTATTTTATTTCGCCGGACGGAACTGCCGCGCTGCCCGTCGGCCAGGATTTCCTGAACCGGGCCACCAGTTGGGGCGTCAAATCAAGTCCGCAGATCCGCTCATTCGGTCTCGCCAAAGCCACACCCGGCGAGCCGTTCTATGTCACCGATGAATCCACGCTGAAGACGTGGAAGGCTGACGTAAATTCGGACGGCAGCCTGACGAATTTTAACCTTTTCGCCGAACAGGGCGGCGAAGGTGTGACAACGGATTCGCGCGGCAATGTGTATATCGCTGCCGGCCAGATTTATGTTTATGACACTGCAGGCAAGCCGATTGGCGCCATCGAAGTTCCTGAACGCCCGATTCAACTGGCATTTGGCGGCAGCGACGGCAAAACGCTTTTCATCGCCGCCCGTTCATCGCTTTACGCTGTGCGCATGAAGTATCCTGGAAAATAGTCAAACCGCCCAAATCCAGCGATCAAACGTGCATTGGAGGTTGAAACGCCAATTTCAGGACTTCCGGTAAATCGGCTTGGGCACGACGATGGCCGGTGAGCATTTACTGCGAATTTCAATTTCAAGCTGCGTGCCCGGCTTCGCCCATGCCGGCGGTACGTAGCCCATGCCGATGCCGATATTCAGCGACGGGCTTTGGGTACCGCTCGTGACGATGCCGACGCTTGCGCCGCCGGCCCAGATCGGATAGTGCGGTCGTGGCGGTGCGGATTTGCCGGTCATTTTGAACGCAACCAATTTCTTGCCGGTTCCGTTTTTCTTCTGCCCGTCCAAAACGGCGCGCCCGTTGAATTCGCCCTTCTCCAGTGCGACAAAAAAGCCCAGTCCGGCTTCAATCGGCGTTGTCTCTTCGTCCAATTCATGGCCGTAAAGCGGGTAGCAAACCTCCGTGCGGAGCGTGTCGCGTGCGCCGAGGCCGCACGGCTTGACGCCGAACGGCCGGCCCGCCGCGAGCATTTTGTCCCAGATATGCTGGATGGCCTCATCCTCGCCGACAATTTCAAAACCGTCCTCGCCGGTGTAGCCCGTGCGCGAGACGAGGACGCATTGGTTTTCAAATTTGAACCCGCCGATCTGGTTTTTCTGCAAGTCAGTCACGGCCTTGACGCGCATGGCGTTTATGGACGCGCCGGCAATGGCGTCGTTGACGAATTCTCTCACCCGCGGACCTTGCACGGCCACCGCGGCGTAATTGTGCGACGCATCGGTGAGCTTGAGTTCGCCGGCAAATTTCGCCTTCTGGGATTGCAGCCAGAACACGTCCGCGTCAATGCGGGAGGCGTTGATGATGAGCAGGAAAACCTCGTCGGACAGCCGGAAAGCGTAGAGATCGTCAACCACACCGCCGCGCTCGTTGGTCATCAAGGTGTATTGCCCTTCGCCCGGCGCAAGTTTCCGGATGTCATTGGTCAGGACGCCATTGAGGAATTCCGCCGCGCCGGCGCCGCTGGCGGTCACTTCGCCCATGTGCGAGATATCGAAAATGCCGGCGGCGTTGCGGACGGCCAGATGCTCCTCGACGATGCTCGTGTATTGGACGGGCATCTCCCAGCCGCCGAAATCAATCAATTTTGCGCCGAGTTTCTGGTGCGCGGCAAAAAGTGGCGTGCGTTTCAGCCCCATTTTTCGGTCTTCATCTGCTCCTTGGGCACACCGAGGCCGTGCAGGACAACTTCCTCGGCAAACTCGACGAGCGGGTTGGGGCCGCAAGCATAAAAAACGGTGTTCGTCAGGTCGCCGATATGCGCCCGAACCCAGTCCGGCGTGATGCGTCCGGCGCGCCCGTTCCAAGTGTGTTCCGGCTTGAGGCGCGTGCAGGTGACGTAAAATTTGAAGTTCGGATTTTCCTGTTCCAACTGCCGGAATTCGTTGTCAAAAATAATGTCCGTCGGCGTGCGGACGCTGTAAAGGACGGTGATTTTCGTTTCCAGTTTCCGGCGCGTGGCTTCGCGGACAAAGCCGCGGAATGGCGTCACTCCGGAACCGCCGGCCACGCAAACCAGATGCTTGTTTGGCTCATAGACCGGCAAAAATTTTCCCACCGGCGGAATAACGAAAAATTTATCGCCCGCCTTTGCCCAGTCCACGATGCGCGTGCCCATCTTGCCGTCGCGCTTGACGGTGACCTCATAAAAGCCGCGGTCGAGCGCGCAGGAAGACAGCGAATAGGCGCGTTTGTAGTTCGGCGTGTCCGGCCAGTAGAGGGTGATGAATTGCCCGGTCTTGAATTCGGGATTGTGGCCGTCCGGCCATTTGAGACGGATGGTTTTGGTGTCGGGCAGTTCCATCGTCGCCTGTTCGACGGGCATTTCGAGAATTTCTCTGGCCATAAATTTGTAAGAAGTCCGAGGTTATGCCATTCGTTCAAGGGCAGCAAGCGCCGGATGATTATTTCCCAAAACGCGCTGCTTGCCGTTTTCTGCCAAATCCTGAGCCGTTATTGTCAATCACCCGGAGTTCAGCCGCGTGAGGACTTCCTGCGCGAGCAATTCATACGCCGCCGCCCCGGTGCTGTATTTGTCGTAATGAATGATCGGCTTGCCGAAGCTCGGTGCCTCGGCGAGTTTCGTGCTGCGTGGTATCACGGTTTCAAAAACGCGCGCGCCCAGTTGGTTCCGCACCTCGCCGACGACTTCGTTGGCCAGCTTCGTGCGGCCGTCGAACATCGTCATCACCACGCCGAAGATGTCCAGCCGCGGATTGACGCCGGCGTCGCGCAACTGGGTCAACACCCGGTTCATCATCGAAATGCCTTCGAGCGCGAAATACTCGCATTGCAACGGGATGAGCAGGCCGTCGCTCGCGGCGAAGGCGTTCAGCGTCAAAATCCCCAGCGACGGCGGACAATCAATGAAAACCACGTCGAAGCGTTGGGATTCCAGCACGGGCTTCAATGCGGTGGCCACGCGCTGCAAATAATTGTCCGACCGCGCCAGTTCCACGTCCGCGCCGCATAAATCCACTTCGCTGGGGACCGTATCCAGCCGCTCGAAGGCCGTGGCTTTGATTTTGTCAAGGAGACTACCTTCGCCGAGCAATACGTGATACGCGCTGGCACCGCCGGTCTTTTCCAACCCCAACCCGCTCGTGGCGTTGGCCTGCGGGTCGAGGTCGAAGAGCAACACGCGCCGGCCGACGTCAGCCAGGCACGCGGCCAGGTTAACGGCCGTAGTGGTCTTGCCTACGCCGCCCTTTTGATTGGCGACCGCGATGACTTTGGTTGGCACCCGCCTGATTAAAGGCAAAGTGCGGCGCAGTTTCAAGTGCGCAGCGAGGAGGGGCTGGTCTGAATCAGTTGCCCAGCGACTGCAGGTTGACGTTCATCGCCTGCACCTGCGCCAGCGGGTTTTGCTGGTTGAAGAGCGCAGCCACCGGCTGGAGGCTGAGAACCGGGTTGGTATTGATCATCAGACCCGTCGTCTGCGCCGAGGCATAATCGGCTGATTTGGCATCAACGAGGGCTGCAGAGGGCGCCACGAAAGCTGTGAAAAGGGATGGTTTCTCAGTGGCGTCGGGGCGTTCGGCATAGACAATGCCAAACAGCAACAGCAGACAGAGCGAGCAGGCAAATGAACTGACATACGCCGGTTTGGCTTCGAAAGCCCGGAAAAACTTCAGCAGCCACGACGGCGCAGTGATCCCTTCGGGAGCACCAGTATCACCCGCACGGAGACGGGCCACTACCTGGCCTGGAAAATTATTAAAATAGCCCAGCGGCGGGATCTCGTGGCGCTTGATCGCCAGCAGCCGGCGCAGCGGTTCGAAGTCGTTTTCGCTCTCGTTCATGATGCCCTCAGGTAATCGGACAGATACCCCTGCAACTGCTGCCTTGCGTAAAACAGCCGCGACCGCACCGTGCCGATATTGCATTCCATAATTCTGGCGATTTCATCGTGGGATAACCCCTGCACATCGTGTAGAACCACGACCAATCTATGGGGTTCAGACAACTTCAGCATAGCCGCGTTCAACTTTTCCTGCAATTCCGTCAAACCGGCCTCCCGACGGGGGGTTTTGTCCGAAATCAACGCCACCAGGTCAGGGTCGTGCTCGGCGTTGAAATCCATGTCGTTCAGGCTCATGTGCGTGCGATTTTTCCGCTGTTTCAGGAAATTAATCGTCTTATTGACCGCAATCCGGTACAGCCATGTATAAAAACTGGAGCCGCCTTTGAAGGTTTTAAGCGCCTGAAACGCCTTGATGAACGATTCCTGGGCGAGATCGTTGGCGTCCTCGTGGTTGGACGTCATGTGGTAAATTGTCGCGTAGATGCGTTCCTGATAACGCCGCACCAATTCATCGTATGCGCCCAGATCGCCACGCCGCGCCCCTCGCACCAGCGCTTCCTCATCCACCGGCGCGGGCGATTCCGGGTCCTGTCGTGCGGCTGGTTCGGCCATAATCATAATCTTCCAATTAAACCGTCAAAACGCCCGTTTGTTGCGCTAAATAATCCGCCAGACCCAGCAATCCCGCGCGTCCGCCCGACTCCGGCAGGGCGCGCAATGCCTGCCGCCCCTGTTCCAGATAGCGCTGAACGACTTCCAAAGTCGGGTTCAGGGTTTCGTATTTGGCCATCAATTCGTTGACGCGCGACAATGCCGCCGGCTGCCAGTTCTGCGCCAGTTCTTCCAGTTCCGCGCGGTCGGCCGCACTCGCCCGCTCCCACGCCAGCAGCACCGGCCAGGTCAATTTGCCATTCGCCAGGTCCGTGCCCAGCGATTTGCCGGCTTCGGCTTCGGAACCGAACAAATCCACGCAGTCATCATAAACCTGATACGCCGAGCCAAACGCCGAGCCGAATTGGCGCAACGCCACGCGTTGTTCCGCCGGGGCCTGGCTCAAAAACGCCGCCAGATCGCACGACAACGTGAATAACTCGGCGGTCTTCATTTCGATGATGCGAAAATAATCGCGCCGCGAGGCCTGAAACTTGCGGCGATGCTGTGTTTGCAGGATTTCTCCCGCGCAAACGGTGTCTGTGGCCGTGGCCACCGCCCGGCAGACCTCCGGCGTGGGAAAACCGGCCGCCAGCTTCAGGGCCTGGGCGAACAGGCAATCACCAAACAGCACCGCTATCTCGTTGCCCCAATTCGCCGCCAGCGTGGGCCGGCCGCGCCGGATTTCGGCCTCGTCAATGACGTCGTCGTGGATGAGGGTGGCCAGATGCACCATCTCGATGATGACCGCCGCCGTCACGTGCGCGTCGGTCACCGACCCGAGGGACCCGGCCGCCAAAGCCACCAGCGTCGGACGCAAATGCTTGCCGCCGCCCTTCAATGCATATTTGGCGTATGGGACGATTTGGGGGTCGAACTCATGCACCTGTCGGAGAAGCTGTTCCGTGACGGCATGGAGAAAAGGCTCCACCGGTTCCACGAGGTGCTTCCAGGAACTGTTCGGATTGGCATTCGGCGAGCCACGTATCGCTCTGGTCGCCACCTTTGATTCAGCCGCCAGCATTCGCTCACGAATCTACGGCGGGCGGGCGCTTTAGTCAAACTTGTTATATCCTGCATTAACCGAAGCAAAGACCGGATCAAACCCGCCCGACCCACGACCGCCTGCGCTCTTTTCGTGATACAAGGCCCATTGCGCGGCCGTTCTTAAATTGATTTTCTGTCATAATTCAAATGGCCATTGATTATTGAGGCGGCATATGGATAACGTGAGGCGGACCACAACATTTGACTTATGAATCCTCTTTTACGCTTCCTCCCCGCGGCGGCGATCGGCCTGCTGGCCGGCAATGTTCTCGCCCAATCTGACCTCCCGTTCAAAGTGATCGACACCACCCGGCTCATGGGCAGTGGCGGCATTGATTACGTCTATGCCGACAACGATGGCCGGCGCGTTTACGTGCCGCGCGGTGGAAATACGTTCGTGTTCGATCTCGACAGCCGCAAATACATCGGCGCCATCACCAACATCGGCGGCCACGGAGTGGCCATTGACACCAAAACGCATCACGGTTTCAGCAGCGCCGGCAAGATCGCCATGTTCGATACCAGGACGATGCAGAAGATCAAGGACTTTGACATTCAAGGCCGGCCCGATGGCATCCTGCTCGAGCCGTTGACGGATCGCATCTATGTTTTCAGCCATCAAGCCCCCAGCATCACGGTGATTGATCCCAAAGACGGTTCGATCGTCGGCACGATTGAGGTCGGTGGCGCCATGGAGCAAGCCCAGAGTGACGGGCAGGGAAAATTGTATGCCGATGTCGAGAACGAGAAGAAAATGGCGGTCGTGGATGTTAAAACGCTCAAGCTCATCACCAAGTTGGACCTCGGCGACAGCGCCGGTGAACCGGGCGGTCTCGGTTTGGACGTGAAAAATCGCATTCTCTTCGCCATGTGCGCGAGACCCGACGTCTGCGTGGTGTTGAATGCCGACACCGGCAAGGTGCTGGCCACACTGCCCATCGGCCGGGGCACGGACGGCGGCGGATTTATTCCTGAAACGATGGAGGCGTGGAGTTCGCAGCGCGACGGCACCCTGACGATTATCAGGGAACACAGCCCGACGAACTTTGCGGTGGAACAAACCGTGCAAACCAAGCCGGGCTGCAAAACCTCATCGCTCGACACCAAAAACAACCGGATCATTTTGATCTGCACGGAACCTCTGCCGCAGGTGGCACCCGAGACGAACGCACCCGCCGGTGAACGGAGGCGAGGCGGCGGTTCTCGCGGCGGTCCCGGATACCTCAACGTGTTGTGGGTCGGCCGCTGAATTCTGGTTGATTTGCCGCATCCAGCGCCGCTAACCACGGCCGGGCTTTCGTTCACGCGGATTTCGAGTGCGGTGGCATGATCCGCTTTTAACGGCGCAAACGTCCGTGCACTCCAGATTGACACCCTTCCTTACAAAAAGTCGGGCCTACGCCTTTCCGGCTTATATGTACTTCCATCCTGCCAGCCCGTTTGACACAGAATGCCGCATGGTGAACCTTATGCGGCTTTCGGGCGGTTAAAGCATATGGTGGCGGATTTTGGCGTCACCAGGAAAATGGCCAGTTGAATTTATGTCAATTCCGAGGTCTAACCTCTGTAGAACTGTGGCGGCAGTGTTGGGAATGCTTGTTGGTGCCTTCGACACCGGGGGCACGACGCTCCGCATTGTCTCCTACAACATTGATTGCGCCGACCAGGGCAGCGACAACAACATCACCGGCGCAACCCACAGCCTGCCCGTCGTGGTCCAGGCCATCGGGTTGCACCATATCGGCACCAACACGCAGCCGGTGGACGTGATGAGCTGTGAAGAACTGAATTCAACGACGCTGGCAAACTTTGTCGCCCAACTCAACAGTATTTACGGCGCGGGAACTTATGCGTTCGATCCGACCGCCGATCCGAATACGGGCGGCGGGCCGGACGGGTTGATTTATCGGACGAACACCGTGCAGGTCGTGTCAGCGCGGGCGCTGAAGACCGGGCAGACCGTGCTTCTGCAGTCGAATGGCACCTACACGACCGCCCATTCCCCCGGTGGCGGAGTGAACGGCGTCACCCGCGCCCCGATGGTGTATCAGCTCCGGCCAGTCGGCTACGGGTCAAACGCCGATTTTTACATGTACGTCAGCCACGCCCGCAGCACCAGCGACGACTCGGTCGGCGACGCGCGCTACGCCGAGGCGCAGGCAGTGCGCAGCGATGCCAAATATAAACTGCCTGCGGGGTCGCACATCCTTTATGGCGGGGATTGGAACTTGTTCAACGGGAGTGGCGAGAACGCCTACAAATGTCTCACCGGCCAGACGACCTCCGATGGCATTGACTGGAGCGACGGCAGCGCGATCTGGGCCAATACCAATCAAACGCAGGCATACGACCCCATGTCGAAAACCAGTCCGCCGACCACCGTCACCTGGGCAAATGTCGCCGCAGACAGTGCCAATTATCTCTACGGCGATTCGACGGCGTCGCTGACTTCGCGCATCGACATGCAACTGCCGAACGCCCTGATGTTCGCTGCTTACAACGGTCAGGGAGGAACCCAACTGGCGCCGGACACCTCGGACCCGTTCGACACCTCGAATTTTCCCTCCGCGCAATATCCGTATTCGTTTGAGACCTTCGGCAACAACGGTTCCCCGGCCCAGGGCGGCCCAGTGAACAGCGCCGCCAACCATTCGTTGGACGATCTCGCCAGCACAGTCCCGAATGCCGCAACCGTTTACGCCGACATTCGGCTCACGGGCAGCGGCAGCAACTTCACCGGCAGCGACCATTATCCCATCGTTGGCGACTACAATGTCGTGCCCCCGCCGCCCGTCACACCCGCCATACCCGTTCTCATTTCGCAAGGTTTCGACGTGGATGGAAATTTCCAATTCACGCTTTCTTCGACCACCAATACCGGCTTTGAGATCGAGGCCTCAACCGATCTGGTCAGTTGGACGGGGATCGGCTCCGGCACCACCGACGTGAGTGGCTTACTGTTCTTTGCGGACACGAATGCCGCCGGCTTCCCCACCCGCTTCTACCGCGCCCATTGGCCGTTGCCCTGACCGGCGCCCCGCGACGGATGCAAAAGCCGCCCGGCATCTGCCGGCTGGCAGGTTAATTTTGTGTTACGACCACGGGAACCGCTTGACTCCCGGAAGCGACCGCCATAAAAAACTCGCGGACTGAAAGTCACTGTCAACCGTCCGCTTGTCCGGGGATAAAAGGAGTCGAATATGACAACCGCCAAAAAAGCCGTCTGGAAAAAACATCCGCTGCCCAAGGCCGGCGATTACGTCAACTCCGTCGGTATTTCCGGTGACGGACAGAAAGTCATCGGCGGCACGTATTTCTACGACTACAGCAAGAACGCCAACCACAACACCACGTCCGCCCCGTTGATTGACGTCGGCACTTTCCTGTGGAACGCGAAGGGGAAATTGTTGTGGCAGGATAAGTTTCAAGCCACGGAAGGAGTCTATTGGGTGGCCTTGTCCCGTAACGGCGCCCATGCCGCTGCTTGCGGATTGATGAACCATGCCAGCGGTTTCATCTTTGCCTACGACGCCGCCGCTGGAACCAAGCAACTGACCTTCAACACCATCGTCCGCGTCAACATGGTAGCGCTTTCCGGCAACGGCACGTATCTCGTGGCTGGCGCGGCGGCCGTGTATCTGTTCAAGCGCACCGGCTCCAATTGGTCTGCGCCGCAATCCATCGCTTGCGCCGCGGGTGACCATATCGTCGCCGTCGCCATCTCCGACGATGGTCAATGGATTGTGGCCGGCACTTATCTGGGGGTGGTGCTGCTCATTAAAAACACCAACGGCACTCTCGGCGCTCCGGTTTCCTGGCAGCAACCGGGCGGCACCATCCACTGGGTGGCCATGGCCGCCGATGGGTCCGGTTTCGTGGCCGGGGCCAACAGCGCCAAAGTCTTTTACTTCAGTATCGCCGGTTTTCCCGGCACACCCGTCCCGGCCTGGACCGCCACGCTCACCAGTTGCACCCGATGCGGAGCCGTAGCCGTTTCCGGCGATGGCTCGCTGGTTTCCGCGGTCGGGAACAACGGCACTGCCGGCAAGGCCTTCCTTTTTTCCAATCAGGGCAATGCCGGACAACAACTGTGGGCTAAGGCCACCACGCGCAACCCCAACAGCACCTCGCTTGACGCCGCCGGCCAATTTGTCTCCGTGTCCGATGGTTACCCCGATGGCACGCAAGGCGATTTTTACCTCTTCGACGCCGCGGGCAATCTCAAATGGAGCTACCAGACCACGAACATGAGCTGGCCCATGCAGATTTCCAGCGACGGCTCGGCCATCGCGGCGGGCAGTGACGACGGACATATCTACTATTTCACCTGACCTTTCCGCTTTTTCGAGGCAAGCCCAGGCAGAGTGGGCGCTGAAATTGCTTTAGCGTTCAGCATTTTTCCTTTAGCCTTTTCAACCGGCATGAACCCCGTTCAATGAGCGGGTTCCGACTATGAAACTGCAAATGAGTCTCCGGGCGAGTATTCCGGTACAAGGTTTGGTTATCGTCCTGACCTGCCTCGCCTTCGCCTTCATGCCGGTGCGGGCCTGCACCATTTTCGTGCTCACCGATACCAACCACGCGCTGTTCTGCAATAACGAAGATTGGTCGAATCCCCGGACGCGAATCTGGTTCCTGCCCGCCAGTGACGGCTATTACGGCGCGGTGTATGTCGGCTTCAACGATGGCCATGCCCAGGGCGGCTTGAACACGGAAGGCCTCGCCTTCGACTGGGTGGCGGGATTCAAGGAAAAATGGGCGCCGGACCCGAAACTGCCGACGGCTCGCGGAGATCCGAACCAGCGAATGCTCGAGACTTGCGCCACGGTCAACGATGCCATCACTTTCTATCGCAATCACAGCGAACCGAGCTTTTCCTATGCGAAAATTCTGGTAGCCGACCGAACCGGAACCTCCGTGATCATCGGGGCTACGAACGGACAGTTACGAGTCGAGCAGGACAACCAATGCCGGGGTTTCGGTTTTGGACGGCGAACGCTGGACGCAGCGCTGGCGGAGCATCCCCAACCAACCGTCGCCAATGGCTTCAAAATATTGCGCGACTGCCGCCAAACGGGCCGGTACGCCACCAAATATTCCAATATCTACGATTTGAAGTCCGGCGACATTTTCCTGTACCCGTTTCCCGAGCACGACGACGAGGTGAAGCTCAATCTGGCTGTTGAGCTGAAAAAGGTAGGCCATTTTTACGACATGCCGCAAATCAAGGAACAACTCACCGAGGCTCCCCTGCCGTTGCTGCCTATCCTGCGGCGCTATCCCCTGGACGAATTCAAACCGATCCCGGACAAGGAACCCGAAGTCACGGCCCGCCTGCGCACCATGATCCGCGACGCGGCCATCGGCGCCTGGCGCGCCGATGAGTATACTGCCGAAGCGTGGACAGCCATTTCGTCCAAGCTGAATCGAATCCAGGACAATTTGAATAAGCTCGGTGATTTCGTTTCGATGACACTGGTGGACCAAAGTGAGGAGCCGGGACAACGCAGCTACCGCTACCGCCTGGAATTCGCGAATGCGACTGTTCTCCAGCGCTTTGTTTTTGATGACCAGGGCAAGCTCGCTGCCTTGGAAGCGGAAGCCATGGAATGGAAACCCGGCGGGATTGTTCCCGAACCGCCCGGAACCAGAATCGTCGGCATCGGGCTCGCGCTGGGGGTGAATGGACAAAACATCGTGGTCGGCGCCATCCTCCCGGGTTCGCCCGCCGACGCGCAAAAGGACATCCGGGTCGGCGACCGGATCATCGCTGTTGCCCAGGAAACCGGGCCGGCAGTGCCGGTTCACAGCGGAACTCTCACACAGGCGGTTGGTCTGATTCGAGGTCATGCGGGGACAATCGTTCGTCTGACGATTGTTTCGCCCGGGGAAGATGACTCCCGCGCCCGGATTGTGAGTTTTGTGCGCGCCGAACTGAGAACACCGTACCGCTAAGCAGCACACCTGACGGTCGGGGTGGCTGCCGCTACATTTTCAAACGGCGCTATGGCGATTTAATTTTCACTGTAGTCGCGACTTTTAAGTCGCGTCATGCGCAAACCTGCCGGGGCGGGAACGCGGCTACGGTTTTATGGAAAATGCCCTGGTTCACCCACCAACCACGTGTCATTTCTTCCGAAGGTAAGCGATCAGCGCGGCCAGTCCGCCCAGCAGGATCATCATGCGCAACACCCGGAACAGGCTGAGCACCCAGACCAGGCCGATGGCCAGGGCCGCCCATTGCACCCACCAGTGTCCGGGCGAAGTCATCACGTTGATGATTACCAGAAACACCAGGATGATCGGGCCGGTGAACAGGAATTTAAATGCACGCCAGGTTCGCCACATAATCAGGTCCCTTTCAATTCAATTTTCGTTCCCGTAGGAGCCGCGATTTTACCGAAGAATATCGAGCATTGTACCCTTGAACCACCCACAGCATTCGGTCGCCTTGACGCAGGGAGCGTTCCTCCCTCTCCGCGTCGGCGGAGTCTGCGGAGCCGATGGGGAGAGGGCCGGGGTGAGGTGCGCGTTCCGTCGTCTTTGGGTTCATGGAAAGGAGGCACGTTATTCATTCAGTTGTTCCTCACCAGCGGGAGCAGTTCGGTGACGTTCACCTGCCGCGCCCGCTGCAAAATGTCGCCGGAATAGCGGTCCTGCATGGACCGGCCATTCGCCAGCATTTCAGAAAATACTTCCTTCAACTGCACACCGCTCAACGTCCGGCCGCTGGCGTAATATTTTCTGGCCACTTGTCCGAGAGCGTAAGTGCTGGCAAAGGCGAAAGCCGAACCGGTGGCCTGGCCGACCAGGCCGCCGATGAACCTACCGGTCAACCCGCGGGCGAAACCGCCGACCAATTGCCGCGTGAACCCCTCGACCACCTGCGACGTGAGACCCACACCCACGGTGGCGAGAAAATCTTTGATGTGGCCGTGGTCCAGTTCGTAGCCGTAGGCTTTGCCAATCCGGTAAACCAGGCGCATTTGCAGGGGAACAATCGCCATCGTGGCCAGGGTATGCGGCATGATTTCCAGGGCGCCGTTCAGGATGGCGGCATTGAGAATCATCTTGTCCAGCTCCGCATCCCGGTTTGCGGCCGGGACGGGCGCCGCCGGGATGACGGGCGGTTGCGCCGCCAGGGCCTGGGCCGTTTGCTGGTGTTGGTCAGTGGTGGCGGTGTCAAGTTGCAGCGCCTGATGCAGGTCGGCGAGGAATTTCCTTTCGCCATCGTTCGTCACGCCGTCGGCGTTGCAGACGCACACGGCCATTTCGTAGGCGAGCGCGCGGGCCGATGGCGACTGTAGCTGGCCGACGGCGGCGGCCAGCGGCAACTTCCCTTCGAGCACGTCCTGATAAATCGTGGCCACATCCAGGCCTTCGCCGGCGAAGCCATTTACAATCTGTTGAATCCGGGCGCGTTCATCATCGCCCTGCGCCCCGTCCGCAAACGCGGCCAGGATGCAGATGCCAACGATGGCCCGGTGTTCCTGTTGCTCTAGCGGAGCAGTTTCTGTTGTCATTGCTGGATTTTTAACGCCGATTTAATTCCAAGCCAATTGCAATCCACCGCCATTTTTGTAACTGGCCAACCAATTCTGTCTAAACTCCAGGCATTGACGAAATGACGGACGCAGAGAAGGCGGCATTCAAAGCGATCCTGGACAGAAGATTTCCATCTCAAGCGTTTCAAGAAATGACGTAGCCAGCCAAAGAGGCAGGGTCGGAGCGCTGCGCCGACCGGATGCCGCAGCGCGGCGTCCCTACCCGCGGCTATAGTTTAATTGGAAATGCCCTGGCCTTTTACTTTGAACGTTCACCGCATTACCGCATCTCAGCTTTCGCACTTTCAGCTCTTTGTTCAGCGACCATCCTGGCTGCCGGTGAGCACGGTTCCAGGACAAATTGGTACTCAATCAAGCCGTCCGCCTCGATCCCGGAAGCTTGCCGGGGATCACGGCGACCGAATGCGGTAAAAACGGCTGGAATAATTCGTCCACTGAGGATCGCTGAAATAGACTGAACCGTTGGTCAGCGTGCAGCTTTGCAGTGCGACCCATAGCGGGCTGGTCAGGTTTGTGCAGGCTTCCAACACAATCGGGATGTTGGTTGTCCCGGTGATGGTGAATCCGAATTGGTTCGTCCGCACGCCGAAGCTGAGGTCCTTAACCTGGACCTGCGGGTTCCAGAGAACCGCCGGAAGACCGGAAAATGTCAGGCCCCAAAGGCGGTAGAAACGCGTGGGAAAATTCGTCCACTGGGGATCACTGAAATAGAACAAGCCGCCGGCCAGGGTGTTGGTGGCCACGGAACCCCAGATGGGATTAGCCAGGTTCGTGCACGCTTGCACCCTGATACCGAGGTTGCTGTTCCCGGTGATGTTAAATCCAAAGCGATTCGTCCGTACGCCGAAGCTGGCATCGCTGGTCTGCACCTGCGGATTCCAGCCCGCGAACCCGGGCAAATAATAGGCTGTCACATTGTTGACACCGAAGAACGCATTTGCACCAACGCTCGGGGGGTTACCCTGGAAATAGACTCCCTTCAGGTAGGTACAACCCCAGAATGCATTGCCTCCGATGCTGGTGACGCTGTTGGGAATCGTGACGTTGGTCAGGCTGCTGCAGTCCCCGAACGCGTCAATTCCGATGCTGGTGACACCGGTGGGGACGGTGTAGCTTCCGGCCTTGCCCCCCGGATATTCGATGAGCGTGGTCCGGCTCTTGTTGAACAAGACTCCACCCACACTGCTATAGGCGGGATTGTTTGTGTCCACGGTTATCGCTGTCAGAGCAAGACAGCCATAGAACACATCGTACCCCATGCTGCTGACGTTGGTGCCAATCGTGACATTGGTCAGGCTGGAGCAGTAAACGAATGCGTCGTTTCCGAGGCTGGTGACACTGTCGGGAATCATGACACTTTTCAGGCTGCTGCATTGACCGAATGTATTGTATCCGATGCTCGTGACGTTGGTGCCAATCGTAAGGTTGGTCAGACTCGTGCACTGATAAAATGCGCCGTCCCCGATGCTGGTGACGCGGTTAGGGATCATGATACCAGTCAGCCTGGTGCAGCCATAGAACGTGTAGCCTCCGATGCTGGTGACGTTGGTGCTAATCATGACATTGGTCAAGCTGGAGCAGGCATAGAACGCATAGACCCCGAGGTTGGTCACGCTATTGGGGATCGTGACGCTCGTCAGGTTGGTGCAGCCATAGAACGCATAGCCTCCGATGTTGGTGACGCTGCTGCCAATCGTGATATTGGTCATGCCGATGCAGGTGTGGAACGCATACGCTCCGACGTTGGTCACGCTGTCGGGGATGTTCACGAGCGTCACGCTGACCTGGTTGGAAAACGCTGCGTTCCCGATGCTGGTGACCGGGTAGCCATTGGTGGCGCTGGGGATGACCACCGCGCCACCGGTTCCGGTGTAGCCCGTGATGGTAATCGCGCCGTTGTTGGTTGTGTAAGTGAATTGGGCATTCACTGCGGCGGGTAGCATCACCGCGAACAGCAGCCAAGTTTGAATCAAGTTACGTTTGGTGTTCATGGGTTTTCCTTTTGAAGTCTGTAATCCTGCATTCGGGGGTTGAAGGCTGCCAGCGCGGCCAATGCTGGCGCGAGAGACAGAATTTTGTGTGTGACCGTTTTCATATTCTCTCGGGTTTCCATAAGTCCAAAGGCTAATCATTGATTGTCAGCCTGGCACACATTGGGCTCAGCACGCGGGTCGTCGGCCGCAAGAGACGAGTCGGTGACTCGTGGAGGCGTTTACAACGACCTTATATCACAGCAGGACAAACATTAGCAAGAAAAATCGTCGGCGAGTATTTGGCCCGGGTTGATCGCGGTTCTAATCGTGCCTTGAAAATCAAAAATCGCACACCGGAATTTCGAGATGCCGTGGGCGTTGCGCCCCGAAAGCTTTCGGGGCAGGGCGCCGCCCTACCAAGTCAGCTCTTTGCGATTTTTTGCGGCAACCAAGTTTTGCCCCTACGCCCCTCACCTGTCCTGCGGACATCCAATGACTCGCTCGCGCCCGCTCGCTCGGCCCTCGCGAGCCTTCACCTCTGGTCGAATTCCTTTCGTTGCTTCCCAAGCAACTCAAGTCCCGCCCCGCGGGCGAGGAAATTCTGCCTGTGATTCATTCCAAGTCCGGCCGGTAGCGGAATTCGATGAGCAAACTGGGGAAATGGCGTTGGTCTTCGTCTGCCAACATTGCCATAATCGCGAACGGCTGCCGGTATTGTAGCGGCGCTCTGCGAGCGCCGATGGTGGCCGTCTGCAAAGACCGGCGGTCATAGACCGCCGCTACAACATTTCACCCAGCGGCGAAGTTGCATGTCACAACTCTGCACACCAATGACAGATCAGCTTGGTCACCCGTTCGCCCGATTTGGTGCCGATAACGTTCGTCTTGACCCGACTGTCAGTCGTCACGGCATCGCGTGCTGTAGAATTCTTGCCACTGAAAGTCGTCATGGCATTTCTGGCGATAGACTTGGAGCGACTGTCAGTCGTCACGGCGCTTCTGTCGGTTGACTTGGCGCGTCTGCCAGTTGTCATGGAATTCCTTACACCTGTTTTCGCATCTCTTTGAGCCGTCGTTACGTAACCGAAACCGGCATTTGCGCCGCATCCAGGCATCACACTCAAGCGGCCAATTATTTTTGTCTGTCGGCCAATTACTTAACCGTGTCTGGCTCCGGCGATACGAAGTTTCTCTAAAGATTTGCCATCTGTGGCACGCGTAAGGCTAATGGCTGCTTCAAACTTTTCGTACTATGAATGCCAAACAAGAAAACAAATTATCCATGTACCTTGCGGTCATCACCGTTTGCGACCGCAACAAATCCACCTGGCAAACTTTGCAGGCTTTCGGGGACGCGTACGCCGATTTCGGCACGCACGTCCAGAACATCCAGAACATCGCGCAGAGTCAAGCCGCTGATTCCACGGGTCTTTCTGCCGATAAACAGCAGCTTCGCGCAACGATGGCCGATGCCACCGTCGAAGTCGCCAATGCGGTTTATGCCTACGCCAAAAAGGCCAGGAACAACGACCTCGCGGCCAAGGTGAACGTGAACCGTTCCGACATCCTCGGCGGACGCGACACCACCGCCGGTGACACGGCGCGCAGTGTCCACGCCTCCGCGACCGCCAACCTCGCCAACCTAGGGCCTTACGGCGTCACCGCCGCCAAGCTCACCGCGCTTAAGACGGCGATTGACTCCTATATGGGCAGCATTGCCGGGCCGCGCGATGCGCGCGCCTCGGGCGCCACGGCCACCAGTCAACTGGCCGACGAATTCGCTGCCGCCGACGCCGCGCTTGGCGACCAGATGGACACGTTGGTGCTCCAATTCAAATCTGCGAATCACGGTTTCGCGACCGATTACCGCAATGCGCGGGTGATTGTGGATTCGGTGGGTAAAGCCAAAGCTGCGCCGGCTCCGGTACCCGTGCCTCAACCGGCTGGCGACCTGAAGAAAGCGGCCTGAATGTAGCGTCGCTCTATGAGCGACGGTTACTAAAGCCCAACCCGCGCGCCAGTGTCCTTGAAAGAACCCCTCTGGCGTGCGGGTTTCAATTCGTCGGCAACAGAATTAGCAAAATGGCCAAATCGCATCACGGCCAAAACCCTCTCGCCCTGCGCCCGAGCGGGGAGAAAGACGGAGAGAGGGGAAAACAACGGCCTTCGGAAACGGGGGACGCTTTTTTGTAACAAATAAATTCTGGACACGGCTTCGCAGCGGGCATACACAATCCGCAGTCGAAAAACCTCGGCCTCAAAGTGCCGGTCGCGTTGTTCGGCAGCTTCTTTTGACTCACGGGTTTTCCGGTGGCGAATAGTAATAACGCGAAAGGCAACGACTATGCATGCAAACTTACTTCGGACAATGAAACCGGCGTTCAAGTTACTAACTGTCGCTGCGGTTATTTGTGTTTGCGGCGGCTGTGCCAGCACTGAGAAGCAAGTCCAGAAAGTCGCCCGGGATTGGTGCCTCACCATCGGCGCCAGCCAGGTCATTCCTGTTTATCCGCTCACGGAAGACCTGCAGCCGGGAGATATATTTCTGGTTCAAGTGCCGATAGATAAACAACGGGACGAGTACGACAAAAATGGATTTCTTCCGCTGGACAACCATATCGCTCGAATAAATCCAACCGGATATACGAACTTTTACCAGAATTCGTTTCTGCACACGAACGGATCGGCGACCTTGCTGTACGATTGGATTCGTCCGCCCTACACCAATTGGGAGCCGGCGCCTCACGCGGCCTTTCCCAGCTATTCGTTTTCCGTCAAGCGCAGCCAGGGTCTGAATCTGGCCGTTCCCGTTGACGGTGTTCCCGTTGGCTTGGGACTGATGAATTCCGATGCCGCAGACGGCAACGTCAACATCAAGGAGGCACGCACCATTGGTGTTGATACGATTTCCTTGTGGAATCAAATTCAATCCTGGGAGACGAATGACGACATCAAAAGCTTCCTTCAGTGTTTCAGTCCAACCAAAAGTGAGACCAATTTTGTGCGGGTGATTACCCGCGTTTACGCCTGCGGTCAAATGACGGTCAGTTTGCGCGACGAGAGCAGCCGAAGTGGCGGGCTTGACGTTGGCGCAGCCAAGCCAGTGAACCTCTTGTTCCCACAATTATCAACGAACGCTGCGGCCAACGTCGTTGAAAACTACGCAAACGCCCTGAACGTACTGCAAAACTCCCTTCCCGGTGGCAGTCTGCGGATTGCAGCAGCGAGCGCCCGATCAATCGCTTTGGACGAAAAATTCGTGCCGCCGCTCGTCATCGGCTATCTCGGGTTTGATTGCGAAATCCTCAGTCATGGAACCCTCGGCCCACCGATTCCCACCCATGCGCATCTCGACAAGAAATCCAAAGTGCGGCATGGGACTCAGTATATTCCACCGGCACCTCCGGATGTTATCAACGACCTTACTAACCTGACGGACAAAATCGGCGAATTAAAAAAGGCGAACGATCAAGCTACCGCAAAGGCGATACTTCTCAATTTGGGCCTGACACCTAAGCCGGGAGAGGATCCGTTCCAACTGTTACAGGACCAGGTACGGGCGGCGGCTCTGGACCATTCAAAACTGCCAGTGTTGAAAAACGCTTTTGGAATCTGAACTTAAAGAGGGGAGGCAACCATGCTGAAAATGAATGGAAATCAGTCATTGGCCGACCAGGAATCGGCGATTAGAGCCGAGGAAGCTGCCGGAAGCGAATTGCTAGGATTTGTATCCATGATGGATGGTACAACTGACAATGGGGCCAGTTTTCAGGATCTCGCGCCGGGCAACCACCCTGCTCAAATCCACCTGACAACCGGGGTAGTTCCCACCCAAGCGAAACTGGTGTGCGTCGCAACAATTTATGTTGCCGGAACACTTACAAAAACGTCGGCCTACCGCTAACACCACCAAACACCTGCACGAAGGAGCGCACAATGAATGCAAAAGCGGTGATGCCTTATCATCAACATATCCCAACGAACCTTTGCGCCCGTCGCCCCGACACGGCGGAACCAAGTGCCAAGCGGCTCACTCGATGCACGACACTCATCCTTCTAATCGCTTCGCTTTGTGTTTTCAAATGCGCAGGTGATGAGGCATCTCAAAGATCCGAAACCGCCCCCCTGATAGATTTGAAAATTGAAACCTCCCGCGCTCAGCCGACGGCAGGGACGGGCTTGGGGGTTATCGGCAATATAAAAAACCAATGTGGGACCAATGTCTATCTAAAGGCGGAGCAATTATTACTGGTACTGCCACCTGAGTTAAGCGGTAATACCAATGAGCTCAGCACTGTGAACGCGTTGTATGCCGTTTTCGCCACTGAAACGTCTGCGGATACAAATGATCTCTGGAACACGTCCATTCTAATAAAGCCGGGCGATTCATACAAGGCCTTCTGGTCAACAGCACCCAGCACTCTCAAAATCAGCCCCAATTTCATTGAGAATATGTGGTATGTATTTCTGTCAGAGATGAACTTCACATTCTTCACGCCCGGTGACTATAAAATTACTGTCATGGCAAAATATTGGACTGACCCGACATATCCGACAAACGATTTCCGGATCGTGACCCAAGATCTTACGATTCATGTTGCAGCTCCTCAGTTCGTTATTCTAGTTGGTGCGGCTCTGGGGGGGCTAATTGCCTACTTTATTTTGCCGCAAGCCAGGTCAAAGTTTGTCAAGGTTGCAAAACGGGGGCTGACTAATACGGATAAATTCCTTAATCTTGCTGAATGGTTTTCTAAAGAGGTTGCAGGCATTTTAGGCGCAGCCCTTCTAAGCTCGATGGCTACCATTATGCTTTCCCGAATATCCGAAACTCAATTCCTTATAAGTGTGACCGTTAACGATTTTTGGGGAGCCATAGCCATCGGATTTTTGGCAAACTACGCCGGTGTCAGCCTGCTGGAGAAGATGCTGGACAGGGCGGCCAAGAAACAAAACTCCTCCTCTACGCATAACACAACGGTGAGTGCGGCTGAGAAACCGCTGCCTTCATCGCCACCAAGGTAGCAATGGCTTGAACCAGAAAATTTATGTCAGAACGGTAGCTAAAATCGCGGCGGCTTGAGAAGGACTGGCGTTGCTCCTGTCTCAGCACCAGCAGCGCCGGCCTTTTCAAAAGCGTCGAAAGAAAGGCCAAATATGAGTGACACCAAAGATAATTCACAAGAAGAGCGAAAAATAAGAATGAAACAATACGCGCTCTATCTGAAAGACCTGCAAACCATGGGGACCCGACAGGAGCATATCCGGAAGTATTTTATCACCCTCATCACGACCCTGTTCACCGTCCTGTCACTGGCAGCGAATCTCGGACCGATTAAGGCATCACCTGGTCTCATCCGGCTGGTCTCCATTTTCGGAGGCTTGCTCTGCCTGTTATGGCTCTTAAACATGATAAGCTATAGAACGCTTTTCCGTACCAAGTTCAAGGTACTGGAAACCATGGAAACCGGGGTCCCCCCTCTGCCCTGCAAGCCGTTTACGGACGAGTGGAAGCAAAAAGAGGGTCTGGGCTGGAAATACGTCCACATGGCCTATATTGACATGGGCATCGCGCTAATCTTTATCTGCCTTTTTTGCGCTTTGCCGTTTGTCGTGCATGGCGGCGCTAGCGCCGGCCAACCAAACAGCTAACCATTTGCGGGGAAAATAACCCGGAGCGTTTATGCAAAATCAAACCACGCCAGCAACCCCCATCGGCGCGCCGGTGCATTTTATTCCCGGCGATGAGAAGGCACCGCCGCCGCGTGAAGGGATGGGGCTTTGCCTGTCCGGCGGCGGTTACCGCGCCATGTTGTTTCACCTGGGCGCAATTGTCCGGCTCAATGAGGCCGGGATACTGCAAAAGCTCAAGCGCATCTCCAGCGTGTCCGGCGGGTCCATCACCGCCGGGGTGCTCGGATACAAATGGAAACGGCTCGTGTTTCAGAACGGCGTTGCCGCCAACCTGATGGATGAGGTGGTGTCCCCGGTGCGGACGTTGGCCGGCAAGACCATTGACGTAGGCTCGGTCCTCGTTGGGTCGCTCCTGCCGGGCACCAGCATCAGCGAGCGGGTGGAAAAGGCCTATGACCAGACGTTGTTTCATGGCGCCACATTGCAGGACCTGCCATCCGATGCCGAAGGCCCGCGATTTGTCATCAACGCGACGAGTCTGCAAACGGGTGTGCTATTCCGGTTCTCGAAACCGTTCATGGCGGATTATCTGGTGGGAATGATAAAATCGCCGACCGTGCCGCTGGCGAAAGCCGTGGCGGCGTCATCGGCCTTTCCGCCGGTGCTGTCGCCATGCGTGTTGAACGTGAAGGCATCGGATTTCGACGCGCAGGGCCGGGGACTGCTGTTCAAGGAACCATTCAACAGCACCATCGTGCTGGCCGATGGCGGGGTCTATGACAACTTGGGACTGGAAACCGTGTGGAAAGATTACCAGACCGTGCTAGTGAGCGACGGGGGCAAGAAACTGGCTCCGGATGAGACCCCAGCGCACAACTGGTTGGGCCAGACATTGCGGGTGCTGGAAACCATAGACAATCAGGTGGGCAGCCTCCGCAAGCGCCAGCCTATTGAAGGGTACAAAAATTCCGCAGACGCTCACGACGGGACGTACTGGGGCATCGGGTCGCAGGTAAAAGATTACGGCCTGGCGGATGTGATTCCCGCCCCGGAAGAACATGTAAAAGAGCTGGCCAACACGGCGACACGATTGCAGGCGATGGAGCCGAAATACCAGGACCGGCTCATCAATTGGGGCTACGCCATCTGCGACACCGCCATCCGCGCGCACGTGGACAAAACCATTTCGAAGGGCTCGTTGCCGTATCCAGCCTCGCCAATTTGAATTATGTGTTTACAAACTTCACTGATTGCGCCGTGGGATGACTGGAATTGGAACGGCGATGAGATTCTTCACACGCCAATCGTGCCGGCATCGCGACCTATTCCCGGCAGGAAAACGAAAAAGCGGTACAACATTGATGTCCGGGAATATCTCACCACCACCAGCAATGCTGTCGTGGGTGCAAGGCTCGACAGCATCATCCGGAAATTGTCCGCTGATGAGCAGTCACGGTTCCGCTCCAAGTCGGCGGGCAGCTTCGATTTCCGGGCGGACACAATTCTGGAATCGTTCGGTGACCTGAAATATTTGTCTCAGCGGAATGTAACGAAAGGGCGTCCGGATGCCTGGTTGTATCCGGACGAGACGCTGGCCCAGGGCGGTGGTGATTGCGAAGACCTTGCCTTTCTGCTCGCGGCGCTGCTGATGGCGTCGGGAATCAGCAGCTACTGCGTCCGCGTCGCGCTCGGCCGACTGCATATTACGCTGCCGAACGGAAAAGTGGAGAAACACGACCATTGCTGGGTGATGTATCAGAACGAAGGCGCGGTCTGGGAAATCCTTGAACCCATGACGAAAATCGGCAAACGCGGCGGCAAATCCAGCCTGCGCGCTGCCCGGCGGCTCGCGCAAAAACTGGAATACATCCCGTTTTACGTCTTCAACACCGACCATCTCTGGCGAATCCATTCCCGCGATATTGACCGCAACGAGGAATTTCCGGATTACTGCCTGAAACGACATTTCTGGGACAAGTTCGATCCCAGTTTCGCCGCCAGCGTTCATAACACCATCTTCGACCAGGCGCTGGGTGGCAAAATCCCCGCCAGTGCCATCAGCGCCATCAAACGCAAAAGCCTGTGGCTGGATGCCAATATCCTCACCTACGACCCGCTCGACCACTTTGACAACGGCTACATTCCCGATGGCTGGGCGCGGGTGAACCAGCGACTTGCGGCATTTGCCAAAGACAACACCGATTGGGGCAGCTTCGGTGCCGCCGCGCACTCCATCGGCGATTTCTACGCGCATTCTTCTTACGTCCATTTTGCCGTGCTTCAGAACGCGGCATCGCCTCAGGGACAGGCCGTGATTTATGACGGCGGCGACGACCTCGTCGCTCCGCCGCAGTACACCGCGAATCCTGCCGACCCATCGCTGCCGCCGTTTGACCTCACGTCAAACGCCTTCTCGATGAACACGAATCTCTGGAAGGGAACGAAGCAGCAGGCAGCCGCGCAATGGGCAGGCAAAATAATTTCCGGGCGTTACGCACAGAAGTACGACCCGGCGGCGACGTTTTGGGAAGGATTCACCAGTATGCCATTCGATTTGGCCCAGGCACCGGATTACAACACGCGCGGCGCGTTACCGCATCACAACGAAATTGCCGTGGACGACCAAAACATGCCATCCAGCCACAAATTATATCGGGCGACATCGAATGGACCAGATGACCGGGCGGCGTTCGCCAACCAATTCCGGTGGCGGGAGAATACTGCGATTGCGCATATCCAGCAGGCCTTGGCTGACAATTATCATGGGTGAAATCTTCAAGCCGACTCCGTATTCCGTTCTGCGGTTGACCGATGCGGGCAACTTGTCTTAGTTTGAACGTATATGCCGAAAGTGCTGCTCAGCTACCGGCAAGAAACGGATGCTGCACACCCTAAACATCAGGCTCGCGTAAGGGAGCTTGGCCAAAAATTACGGGATGCAAAGCTAGAGGTTTTACTCGACCAGTTCTTTAAGGATGGGAACCCAGGTGGGCCTGATGAACAATGGCCAAAATGGTGTGAAAATCAGGTTCCTAGAGCGACCTGAAATTGATCAGGTTCTTCGCGGCCTTTTGGAAGAATTGGAGCACGCTGGCATGGTGTTTGGACGCGCCCGGGCTGTCATACTGTGTGTCATCTGTTGGGTTCGCCACCTCCGCGGAGAGTCCATCAACCTAGATCAAGTGGCCCGCACAGCTCTCAATCTTGCTCGTGAAGCTGGCAGTGTATCAACGACGGGATGGGCTCTATGCCTTGTAGGTGATGTTGCATTGAGTAGAGGCAATGTCCGGGCAGCCTATGAAACTTATCACGAGGCAGCCGAAATGTTTAATCGTCTGGTTCAACTCGAGCCAGCGAAGACCAGTTGGAAGCGCGACCTTGCGAGTATCTACTTGAAGGGTTGGTAAAGAGTGATTCGGCCAATGCAGCATGGCAACGGGAACTATCGGGAGACCTTGCCAAAATGGGTGGTTCTTTGGTGGGCAAGCGACCAGACGAAGCGCTCGACGTGACTCGCAGGTCCGTAGAGATTGCAGAGCATCTGGCGCAGATCGACCCTGAGAACACCGTTTGGCAAATCGACCTTGCTGTTGCCTACGCTCGCTTAGGGCACATACGTCGAGCCACGAAACATATTGGAAATGCTGCAAATTATTATGGAAAGGAGGTTGCGATTCTGCGACGATTGGTCCAAGCCTATCCGACCATAGCTTTTTTTCAGCATGAACTCGCTGTGTCACTGGTGAATTTTGCCACGCTACAGGTGAATAGGCATAGACAGCAGGCACGCAGTATGGCTCGAGAAGCGCTGACCATTTTTGAACGTCTGACACGTGAGCACCCTAGCCAGACTCTTTGGTCTAAAGAGTTCGAAAGAACCCGGAACGACTTTAAGAAGTACAATCTACCCAACTAAGTAATTGCCACGCATTTCCTCGACGGCAACGGGCTGCAGCGGATTTTGCGCGCTTTCGTGTAGTCCAGTCATGATGGTCGCTACGACAATGATAATCGCGATGACGCGATTATTTTTCAGCGTCTCAAGGAGACTGTCAGCAAGGTTCGAAGCTAGCATGGTATCTCTCCTGGATGGCAGGCGGCATCACTCGTTACTGCTTTTGATTATCCTGGACGATTTGGTCGAGCCGGAAGCCGTCTATGTCGGTTTTTAGCTGTATCCAAACGGGGAAATGGTCGGACAACTGGAAACTGAATTTGTCCTGCGTGAAGTTTTTGCCCGGAAAGAGTTTCTCGATAATTCCAGCGTTGGGATAGAAATCGAGCGTGCCGCCAGCAGTGATAGCATTGTCCGGGATGGTCGGCTGGTGCAGGATTTGGTCGTACCGGGCGTCGTTTTTAAGGTTTGAACCTTTCAGGACGAGGTCGCCGGCCTTGAGCGTTTGCAATGGTTCGGGCACTTTCAAATCGCCACTGGTGAGGGCCTGAAACAGGGCGTCGGTCATCTTGGGCGTGTTGAAGTCGCCCATGACGATGAGGTCGTGGTCTTCGACGTATTTGTTGCCTTCGCGGTCTTTGATCCAATCGGCGAGCATCTTGAGTTCGTTTTTGCGTCCGGCGGTGCCGGTGCCCCAGCGGGCGTGCGTGGCGATGGCGATGAAGTCGAAGTTGCCGGCACGGAACGAGCACATATAGGGGGCGCGCCACAAGGATTGCAGGGGGAGAAATTCCTCGCCTTTCTTTTCGCGCGGGGCGTCAACCTCGGCGGCCAGGCCGTTGAAGGTGACAGCGCGGCGGTCGAACAGGAAGGCGACGCGTTCGTTGTTGCCGCCGTCGTCGTCAATCCAATCGGAATACACGACGTCCCAGGTGGGGCCGAGATAACCGCGTGCGACGCCAAGGTCGGACAGGTTGTTGCGGAGTTCGACGATGGCGACGAGGTCGAATTGGCCGAGGATTTCGGCGATGTAATGGAGCGCGGCCGGGTCGCGCGGGGAATTGCCGAATTCGCGGATGTTCCAGACGGCGATGTTGATGGATTCGTCCAGTTGGGAGGGCGGGATTTTGGAGTTGGTGATGCAGTCTCTGATGGCGAGCAGACCCTGGGCAATTTCAGGCGATACATCTCCGTGATGCATAGCGGTTCCCTTTCGTTTACCCCGTGAACCCGGTAGGGCCGAGCTGCCGCTCGGCCAGGCGGCGCAGCAACGCCGCCCTACCAGACCCGGTTCAAGGGTTCATTGTGCCACCGATTCGGTGGCCCTCTCCCCAGTTTGTGGGGCGAGGGATTCAACGGCGGCAGTGTGTCCCTCACACCGTGTGCGGAACCCACCCGCAACGTTGGGATTGGCGTAGCCGATAGCGCGGCGGATGGCAAGGGGAAAGCGTTGGACGAAGACAGTCGAGAGACGAGAGACGGTATTGTAGCGGCGCTCTGCGAGCGCCGTAAGATTGGCGACGGTCATAGACCGCCGCCACATTTCATCCGCGGTTTAACAGTATTCGACACCTCACCTTTGATTCCTCTCCCCGTTCGAGGCGGAGAGGATGATCTGCGTGATCCGCGCCATCCGCGGTTGATTACGGCTCGCGAGTACCGGCCTTCGCTGATGAGCTTCGTCCCGGCAGGCGCTCGCCCCACCGATTTCGCTGACGCAACCACTGACCTGTCGTCAAGGCGTCCGGTCGTCCGTCGTCCACCTGCGGTTGAGGGTCGTTCCCGACACCACGTAGGTTTTGTTGGGCGGCCCATTGGTGAACCCCAGCCTGAAGATGGTCGCCCAACCGAAACCGGTATTAGCCTGTGCGTCTATCGTAACTTCGTTCACGTTCCCAGTCAGCGAAACCACGCCCGAGTATCCCACGGCTTTGTTGCCCGATGCCCATGATTTCGCCTGACCGTCTTCTTTCCAGTTCACGTAGAATTTGGCAACGTAGCCACCCGAGTTTTTAAAGCCTACCCAGCCTTTCTCTGAAACAAGTGTTGCCAGATTGGTCAAGACAAGAGCTGGACGAAGGTTGGGAGGTTTAGGTGTGCTCGAACCCGGCACATTGGTAGGTGCCGGCGCGACGGCAACAGGGCCGGGTGCATTGGTCGGCTTTGGTGCGACAAAACCAGGTCTGTTGGCGGCAAGCCCCGATGCGGCCGGATTGGTTGGATTGGAGGGAGGTTTTGCACCTCCGGCGCTGGATGTATCGGCAACGGGCTGGTTGCCGGCAGAGTCGGGCACTTTCAGGAAGTCTTTGAAAAAGCTCGCGCAAGTGCCAACGACGGCCACGATGATGATCGTAAAGAGCCGGTTCAGGTATTTGGGGTCCGGCAGCTTTATCACTCCCAGCAGAGCCAGAATAGTGATGATCGCTGTAGCGACGAACACGGCGGCACAGGTCCAGGCGATGACAAGTCTTATGGTATCGGGCATAACAAACCTTTGGCTGGCGTTGCCGAACGGCTTGGTTTGTCTGGTGTGACAGAATTCCCGCTGAACTGATAAGAGCCGACAAACCGGAAATGCATTCCGAGTTTCATTGGAAATCGCTATTAGTTTAGGACTTGCGCCGATGGCGTCAACATCAAAACCGGTGAACCACCCGAGCTTCATTTAACCGCAAAGAGCGCAAAGAGCGCGGAGAAAAAACAAAATGTGTATCTGTGGCATCCATCCTCCGCGGTTTGCTCCGAGGACAGGTCCGCGGTAAAAAATTCTGTCGCCCCGTCCGTCTTCGCTTCGCTTCGCCGTGACAAGCCGGGGCTTGGAATTATTTGGGGAATCGAGCACCCCGGGTGTCGCTCGGCGACTCGCTTACCCGGGGCTACTGTCTGTCAGCCCTTCCGCCTTCATCTGATTTCGGCGAGACAAGTCGGGCTTTTTAATTTGTGTTTAAGTCCTTGCGCCTTTTGCGCTTCTTTGCGGCAACCAAGTTTTGCCCCTACGCCCCTCACCTGGCCTGCGGACATCCTCTCCCGCTCCCACGAGCGAGGAAATCATCCGCGTCATCCATCCTCCGCTTGGAAGCTTCGGAGGACAGGTCCGCGGTTGATTACGGCTCGCGGGTACTCTCGCCCCACCAACGTCATTTGAAAATCAAACGCTGGCCAAAGGCCGCGCCGGTCTGTTACTTTGCCGGGCGCGATGAACTTTGTCGCCAATAGGTGGTTCGCAGCGTGGCTCGCCGGACTGGGCCGCATCGCCCTGCTGGCCAGGGAAGCGTTCCTGTCGTTCATCACCTTCAAAATCGGGTGGCGTGACCTGCTGTACCAGATCTTTTTCATCGGCGTCAAATCGCAGGGGGTCGTGCTTATCACCGGCGCGTTCACCGGCATGGTGCTCGGCGCCCAGACGTATTACCAGTTTCACAAAGTCAAAATGGACACCGCCACGCTCGCCGTCGTGGGCGTTTCCATGTGCGACGAACTCGGCCCGGTGCTCACCGCGTTGATGGTCGCCGGACGCGTCGGCGCGGCCATCGCCGCCGAACTGGGCACGATGCGCGTGACGGAACAGATCGACGCGCTACGCACGCTGGCCACGCATCCGGTGGATTTTCTGGTCGTGCCGCGCCTCGTCGCGGCGCACATCGCCCTGCCGCTGCTGACCATGGAATCCATCTGCGTCGGCATCGGCGCCAGTTACCTCGTCGGCGTTTACCTGTTGGGGATTGACGCGACGTATTCGTGGGTCAATCTGCTGAGATATACCCACGACATTGACGTGGTCATCGGGCTGATCAAGGCGTTCGTCTTTGGCGGCATCATTGCGCTCATCAGTTGTTACAAGGGCTTGACCTGCGGGATGGGCGCGGAAGGCGTCGGCCGCGCCACCACCGAAGCGGCGGTCTATTCGTCCATCACCTTGCTCATCACGAACTTTTTCCTGACGCTGGTGCTGGGCAAAATCGCGAGCATGCTGATATGATCGAAGCACGGAATTTACGGAAGAGTTTCGGCCCGCAACCGGTGCTGGGCGGGGTCAGCTTTCGGATTGAAAATGGCGAATCGGTCGCCATCATCGGACGCAGCGGCTGCGGCAAAAGTGTCCTGCTCAAGCACCTCATCGGCCTGTTGCAGCCGGACACCGGCGAGGTGCTGATTGACGGCGAAAACATCGAGCCGATGAACGAACGCCAGTTGCTGCGTGTGCGCCGGAAATTCGGCATGGTATTTCAAGGTTCGGCCTTGTTCGATTCGATGACGGTCGCGGAAAATGTGGCGTTCGGGTTGCGCCGGCATGAACATTTGACCGAGGCCGAAATCACCCGGCACGTGGCGGCAACGCTGGAAATGGTGGATTTGCCGGGCACGGAAAGCAAGAACCCGGCGGAGTTGTCCGGCGGCATGCGCAAACGCGTCGGCCTGGCGCGCGCCATTGTTTATGAACCGCAAATTGTGCTCTATGACGAGCCGACGACCGGGCTGGACCCGATTATGTCCGACAGCATTGACCAGTTGATGTTGCGCGTGCGCGACCAACTCAAAGTGACCACGGTCGTGGTCACGCATGACATGCGGACGGCGCGACGCGTCGGCCAGCGCGTGCTGATGATGCACGACAAAAAGATTTACGCGAGCGGCGCGCCGGAGGAATTCTTTGCGTCGCAGGACCCGGTGGTGCGGCAATTCATTGACGGCGTCGCCGATCCGAAGGAAACTCCGTTTTGAGCTTAAGCAATGGAAACCACGAATCACACGAAATGACACGAAAGAAAATGACCAGGACCTGAATCCAAATGACTGAAGAAATCACAATGACCCATGACGAACGGCGAACGAAACTCCGGCGCGCGCGCCATCCATCATTTGTTATTGGTCATTCTCTGGTTGACAGGATGTTGTCATTCGTTGTCTGCCCATTAGTGTGTTTCGTGTATTTCGTGGTTAATCTCAATCGTCGTCCTGAATTCTGAGTCATGGATAAATCGCGTCTGGAAACCAAAGTCGGCCTGTTCGTGTTCGTCGGGTTGGCGCTGCTGGCCGTGCTGCTGATCCAGTTCAGCAAAGGCACGAGTATTTTTCGCGGCACCTACGAGTTGCGCCTGCAGGCCGCCAACGTAGGCGGCCTCAAACCGCGCGCCAGCGTGCTGCTCTCCGGCGTCCAGGTGGGCGCGGTTTCCGACATCCAGCTCGCCCCGGATGGTAAAAGTGTGACGATCCTCCTCAAGATTTACCGCGACTGCAAAATCTACAGCGACGCCCGGTTCGTCATCGAGCAATCCGGCTTTCTCGGCGACCAGTTTGTGGCGATTGTGCCGACGGCCAACCAGGGGCCGGTGCTGACCAACAACCAATCCGTCGAATGCGAGCCGCCGTTTAATCTGCAGGAGGTCGCGCGCTCGGCGTCCGGCTTGATCCTGCGCATTGACGATACCGCGAAAAAACTGGACGCGTCAGTCACCGACTTGCGCCGGGTGGTATTGAACGCGCAGACGCTCACCAATTTCAGCGTGGCGATTAACAACATGCGCTCCGTCACCGAGCGCGCCGCGGGCACGCTCGACGACGTGAACGGGCTCGTGGCCACAAACGGCGCGCGCATCAACCTCGCCGTGAGCAACGTGGTTTTCTTTTCCCAGGATTTGTTGCGCTTGGCCGATTCCGCCCAGGACGTGGTGACGACCAACAGCCCGGAAATCAACGCCGCGATAAAGAACGTTGAATCATCCACCGAAGTTTTGAAAAAATTGGCCGATGACCTGCAATCCGGCAAAGGCCTTGCCGGCACGGTGCTGCAAAACGATACCCTGGCAACCAACGTGCAAGTCATGGCCTACAACCTCGCGATTGCCTCGAGCAACTTGAACCGGCTTGGCCTCTGGAAGTTCCTCCGGCACCACGAGCCGGTGAATACCAACGTACCCACGCCCATCCTTCCTTGACCATGACACCACTTTGGGCCATTCGGTTGTTATTTCTGGCGCTCTGCACGGCGGGCGGCTATGCCGTCAGCCAGGTCCGGCCGGAATATGTCAGCGAGCCTTTGCTCGGCATGATCATCGGCTTCGGCTTCGGCGGACTCCTGATTGCGCTCGACGAAATGCTCAAGGGGTTCTCGCTCCGCGCCTTTTCGGCCACGACCTTTGGCCTCCTGCTCGGCATGTTCGTCGCCATCCTCATTGATCGTTCGGGTTTGTTCGAGAATTACACCGAGGAAAAAACCCGCTGGCTCATCCGGCTCTCCCTTTTCCTCGGGTTTGGCTACATCGGCATCATCCTCGCCATGCGCAGCAACAAGGAGGATTTCGCGCTCATCATCCCGTTCGTCCGGTTCTCGCCGCAAAACAAGCCGGACAACCTGTTGTTGCTCGACACCAGCGTCATCATTGACGGGCGCATCGCCGATTTGATTGAAGCGCATTTCCTCGAAGGCCTGGTCGTGGTGCCGCGGTTTGTGCTGCGGGAGCTCCAGCAGATCGCCGATTCCGGGGACGCCATCAAACGCGCCCGCGGACGGCGCGGACTCGAAATGCTGAACCGCATCCAGCGCAATACGAACATCGAAGTCCGCATCCACGACGGCGATTTTCCCGAGGAAAAGGAAGTGGACGCCAAGCTCGTCCGCCTCGCGCGCAACCTCAACGCCCGGCTCTTCACGAACGATTACAACCTCGCCAAGGTGGCCCAGTTGCAGAAGGTCAATTACGTGAACCTCCACGAAGTCGCCAAATGCCTGAAAGTCGTGCTGCTCCCCGGCGAAATGTTGCACTTGAAAATCGTCCGCGAAGGCAAGGACAAAGGACAGGGCGTCGGTTATCTGCCCGATGGTACGATGGTCGTCGTCAACAACGCCCAGGCGCTCATCGGCCAGAATATCGAGGCCCAGGTGCAAACCCTGCTCCAGACCGGCGCGGGCATCATCGTCTTTGCCGAAGTGCGGCCGGGTTCGGTTCCCACCGCCGATACCGCGTTCGTTCGCAAATGAAAACCGTTGTGTCTAAAAAGGTGGCGTGCACGTTTTAGCGGGCTTGCGGGAAAACCAGCCGAAGCTCGAACGACAACCAAACCTGAACATGGACCTGGTCACCGTTTGCACCGCCTTCAACCCGGCCGACGCGCAACTGGCGCGTTCGCGGCTGGAAGCGGCGGGCTTTCACCCGCTTGTCGCCAACGAGCTTTCGGCATTGAGCATGGATGGTTATGGGATCACGGTCGGCGGCATTCTGGTGCAAGTGCCCGCAGACGAGGCCGCTGATGCCCGGGAATTTCTCAACGCGCCGCCCGCCGAATGAATGTAGCAGCCGAGGTGACGAGGCTCTGATTTAAAATGACTTCCGCAAAATCAAAATCCAGCTCGCAGCTCAAAACCCCTCTCGGGCCGATGGCCACCCTCTCCCCGCCCAAGCGGGGAGAGGGGCAGGGTGAGGGGCGCTCAGATTCACTCTGATCCACACGAGCTATTGGTATGATGTCTCAAAAATTAAATTTATTCCGTCGCCTGAAAAAAATTCTGCCGGGTGAAATTGTCTTGGACCCGCCGACCCTGGCCAGGTACGCCGGCGACAAATGGTTCGCCACGCATCAGCCCGATGCCGTTGCCCTGCCCCGCTCCGCCCGGTCCGTTTCGGCCATCCTGCACTTTGCCAACCGGCATCAAATCCCCGTCACGCCACGCGGCGCCGGCCACGGTTACGTCGGCGGCTGCGTGCCCGTGCGCGGTGGCATCGTGCTTTCCCTCGAACGCATGAATCGCGTCAAGGAAATCAACGCCGCTGATTTCGTCGCCGTGGTCGAGCCGGCCGTCATCACGGAAAAATTGCAGGCGGCGGTGGAAAAGCGTGGTTTGTTTTATCCACCCGACCCTGCCAGCCGCGCGAACAATTTCATCGGCGGCAATATCGCCACCAACGCCGGCGGCCCGCGCTGCCTCAAATACGGCGTCACCCGCGATTACGTCCTCGGCCTCGAAGTCGTCCTCGCCGACGGCACCATCGTCCGGCTCGGCGGGCGCACACACAAGAACAAGACCGGTTACGACCTGCACCGCCTGTTCGTCGGTTCCGAAGGCACGCTCGGCGTCATCACGGAAGCCACGCTCAAACTGATTCCGCTCCCGCCGTTCCGGGCCAATCTCGCCGTCGGGTTCGGCTCGATGAAAAATGCCGTCCGCGCACTACAAGGGATTTTCGCCGCCGGTTTTCTGCCCTGCGCATTGGAACTCGCCGACGAATTCACTCTGGCTGCCGCATACCAACGCACCAAAAGCGAGCGCCTGCGCGGGTGCCGCGCCCATCTCATCACCGAACTGGACGGCCAGCAAAATTCTGTCCGGCGCGAATTGAAGGATTTGGAGCAAATCATTCGACGGCACAAACCGCTGTTCGTCGAGCGCGGTTTCGGCAACCGTGAATGCGAAGCGATCTGGCAAATCCGTCGTGAATTTTCGTATGCCTTGCGTGACACCGGCCTGACGAAACTGAACGAAGACATCGTAGTGCCGCGCGGCCGGCTGGAAGATCTCTTTCAGTTCGCGGCCAGGCTGCAAAAGAAACACGGTCTGCCGGTGGCATGTTTCGGCCACGCCGGCGATGGCAATATCCACACCAACGTCATGGTGGATTTCAATCAAAAGGGCGCCGACCATCGCGCCGAGGCGGCGCTGGACGAATTGTTCGCGCAGGTGATTGCCTGGGGCGGCGCTATCAGCGGAGAACACGGCGTCGGCCTGGCCAAGAAACGCTGGTGGCCGCAGGCGGTCTCCGAAGAAGCGCGCGAACTTCATCGCACCGTAAAACAAGCGCTCGACCCAAAAGGCATTTTGAATCCGGGCAAGTTTGTGTAGGAGCCGAGGTGACGAGGCTCTGACTGAAATGCGAAAACATCAGTTTGAGCCTCCTGAGGTCGGCTGCTACAGGCTGGCCAGGTAACGCTGGTGGCCCAACCCGCTGCAATAAATTGGTACTGTCCCGATTCACCCGGAGCGCGGATTGTCCTTAATCCGCACCGTTAAAGTGGTCGAATAAGCTGCGAGTCGAGACAACTCGCGCTCCACCTCGGCAATTCGGATTTCAAATCAGGACACTACCAAAACATTTAAATGCCTTGCTTTGCTGAACAAATTTCTAGAATACTTCCAAAATGAATATGAAATCACTTCTGAATCTTTCGGTCGCCCAGTTGAAACGCATGGCGAAGCTGAAAGCGCAAATTGAACGGTTGCAAGCCAAGCTGGAAGCCCTGGCCACAGATTCTTCGCCGGAGCCGGGCCGGAAGCCGGGTCGCAAACGCCGGAAAATGAGCGCCGCGGCGCGTCGGAAGATTTCCCTGGCCCAAAAAGCGCGTTGGGCGAAAACCAAGCGGAAGGCCAAGTAGAAATTTCCGGGAGCGATCTGTTTTGGGGGGGCGAGCGTACCCGCGAGCGGGCGTTCTGAATTGCCCGGGCCGGAGCAACTTAATCTGTCCCGTAGCCGCGAACGTCGGTTCACGCCATTTCCTCTTTCTCCCCATTCGATCTGCGCCGACTGACGTCGGCGGCTACAAGTTTTTAAAGCTCTTTTCCCTACCGGATCAGCTCGAAATCCGCCGGTTGGCCGGAAGCAGAATCTTTGGCCAGCCACAATTGAAATTTGCCCGGCTCCACCAGCCAGCGCCCTTTCGTGTCGTAATAACCGAGTTCGCGTCCGGAAATGATGAAGCTCACGTCACGGGATTCACCAGCCGGCAATTGCACCTTTTGCCATCCCTTCAATTCCCGCACCGGTCGCGGCCCAGCCGATGCGACGATATCGCGAATGTAAAGTTGCACGGTCTCCGTTCCGGCGCGGGAACCAGTGTTTTTGATTCGCACGTGCGCGGTTAGCGTTCCGCTCGGTTTCATCACCGGCGCGTCCAGTTCGACTTTGCCGTATTCAAACGTCGTGTAAGTCAACCCAAAGCCGAAGGGATACAGCGGACTGTTCGGGCCATCCACGTAGTGGCCGCGGTATTCGCCGGGATCCGGGCGGCCGGTGTTGAGGTGGTTGTAATACATCGGCACCTGCCCGATGCTGCGCGGGAATGTCGTCGTCAGCCGGCCCGACGGGTCCACGTCGCCGAACAACACATCCGCCACGCCGTTGCCGCCCTGGATGCCCGGAAACCAGGCTTCCAGAATCGCTGATGCTTTTTCCCGGATGCGCGGCAAGGCGAGCGGACGCCCGTTGAAGAGGACGACGATGAGCGGCTTGTTGGCGGCTGCGGCGGCGACGGCTTCGAACAGTTCCAGTTGCCGGCCCGGCAAATCGAGGCTGCTGCGGCTGGAATCTTCACCGCTCCATTCCCGCGGCTCGCCCAGCGCCAGGATGACCACGTCCGCCGCGCCCGCCGCAGCCGCGGCTTCGGCAATCTCGTTGCTGCCGACCGCCGGTTCCTGGATCGGGCTGTAATCAGCCAAATGCCATCGGGCCCTGCCGGACTCGGTGATGGTGCAGCCGCGCAGGACGGTTAAGGCCCCATCTGCCGGGAGTTTCGCACGCACGCCGGCGGCCAGTGAAACGACGTCATCCGCGTGGGCGCGGGAACTCCAGCAACCGACCAGATCATCCGCATCGTCCGCGAGAGGCCCGATCAGCGCCACGTTTTTCGTCTGCTTTGAAAGCGGCAGCGCGGCGCCTTCATTTTTCAGCAGCACGCACGATTTGGCCGCCGCCTCGCGCGCCAATGCGAGCACATCGGGACGGAGGAAGGCCGTTTTCCAGCGCGATTCATCCGTGTAAGGATGATCGAACAATCCCTTTTCGAATTTCACCGTCAGCACCCGCCGCACCGCTTCGTCGAGGACCGATTCAGGAATTTTTCCCGACCGGACCTGTTGCGCCAGCGTTTCGATGTAGTTGGATGAAACCATTTCCATATCCACGCCGGCGTTCAGCGCAAGCCGTGTGGCCGCGGCCCCGTCGGCGGCGACGCCCTGCGGGATCAGCTCACCGACCGCATCCCAGTCGCTGACGACAAATCCCGGAAACTTCCATTCGCCACGCAAAATGTCCGTGAGCGTGTGGCGACTGGCGCTGGACGGAAACCCGGAGAGACAGTTGAACGAACTCATCACCGTCCAGGCGCCCGCGTAGGATGGCCGCGACGTCCCGTCGCGATCGGCGACGAAGGCGTCGCCGCCACGCGCTTCCACGCCGGCTTTGAACTGCGGCAGGTAATAATTGCGGAGCGTAAACTCGGAAATCTCCGTCGTGTTGTAATCACGCCCGCCTTCCGCCGCGCCGTAACCGACGTAATGTTTCAGGCAGGCGACAACGCGGTCGGGATCGGCGATGTTCGTTCCCTGGAAACCGCGCACGCTTGCCGCGGCGTCCAGCGCCCCCAGCCACGGGTCCTCGCCAAAGCCCTCAGCGATGCGCCCCCAGCGCGGGTCGCGCGCCAGGTCCACCATCGGCGCGAATGTCCAGTCAATGCCCGCCGCCGCCGCTTCGCGCGCCGCAATCGTGTCGGCGCGTTCAAATAATGTCGGCTCCCAGGCGCACGCCTGGGCCAGCGGAATCGGGAAAACCGTGCGGAACCCGTGAATCACGTCATGCCCGAAAATTAGAGGAATGCCGAGCCGACTCTGTTCAACGGCGATGTGCTGCAATTTGTTCCGCATCGCCGGCGTCTCGATAACCGCCGAGCCGGCGAGGAACGAGCCGATTTCGCCGCGCTGGAGGTGGCGGGCGAACACCCGGTCGGGGTCCGGGACCGCGTCATAGTTGGGCTGCCAGAGCTGGCCGACTTTTTCGTCCAGCGTCATTCGCTTCAATAAATCGGCGACCCGCTTTTCGACCGGCTGCGACGGGTTTTCATAAGCATCCCGTTTGCCGTTCTTGTTCAAATCCATCCAGCCTTGCTGCGTCGAAGCTGAAGGCGAAGACGCGCCGTCGTGAGAAATCGAAGTGTCCGCCGCCGGCGCGACGAGCGCAAACAGGAGAAGTCCCGCCGTGAGTAACGCGTATTTCATGGGGGCGCAATTTGCCTGCGCGGATGCCGGAATACAAACCGAATTCACCTCTCTTCCCGATGCAGCCGCCGAGGTAACGAGGCGGACCAGGCGCGATTCTCTGTTGCCGCGAGTTTCAAGTCGCGCGCAACCTGAAAGTTGCGGCTACACCGCGGGTCCAACCAAGACGACGAACTCCCCTTTCAAACTGCGCTTGCGGGCGATCTCCAAAAGCTCCGCCGGTTTGCCGCGTAGAAATTCTTCAAACTTTTTCGTCAGCTCGCGCGCCAAAACCACTTCGCGTTCGGGAAAAACTTCGGCGAGTTCACCCAGCAATTTTTCGATCCGGTACGGCGATTCGTAGAAAGCCAATGTGCCGGCAACCGCTCTGAGCAATTCCAGTTTATTGCGCCGCTGACCCGATTTGTGCGGCAGGAAGCCGACGAAATGAAATTCATCTGTCGGCAAGCCGCCGGCCGTGAGCGCCGCAATGAGCGCGCAAGCGCCCGGCACCGGTTCGACGCGCAGACCGGCGGCAATGACGGCTTTGACGACGCGTTCGCCCGGGTCGCTGATGCCGGGGCTGCCGGCGTCCGTGACCAGTGCAATTTTTTCGCCGCGCCGCATGCGTTCGACGATTTCCTCGCTGCGTTTGGCCTCGTTAAACTGGAAATAGCTCAGGAGCGGCCTGGAAATTCCCAAATGCTTGAGGAACTGCCCGGTGTGGCGCGTGTCTTCGGCGGCGATCACGTCGCACTCACGCAACACACGAAGCGCACGCAGCGTGATGTCCTCGCGGTTGCCAATCGGCGTGGCCACGAGATAAAGTGTGCCCGGCGTGAGCGGCGGCAATGCGGCGTCCATGCCTTGACTTAACCAGAAAATGGGGGTGGAATAAAACCAATTCACGACCGCGTTTTCGTCAGAAGCCGATGAAGGATAAGCAAACAACGCCGCCGGGCGATTACAAAGATTACCGCTTCGAGGCCTCTTGGGAGGGCAACGGGCAGATCTATGACGGCGAACACAAACCATTGTGGAGATACATGTCCGTTGGTCGCTTCTCGAATAGTTCATTCTACGGTTTCTTTCGACTTCCACCCTTTGTGGTTGAAGACCTGGAAGGACACGAACTGCTCGTCTTTAAGCGAATCAAGCGATTCCCATTTGGTGTATATGAAGTCAAGGAGGGAAATCACTTGGTTGGCACAATCCGACAACGCTCACTTCTATTTACCAGTTACCGTTTAGCATTTGAAAATGGATTTCGCGGCACGTTTTCGATGCCTCTTTTCACCGTATGGTTCAAAGGCGCGTCGGAAACGGGTGGACGGATTCTGGTCAGACTTTGGCAGCACCGGGTTTGGTTCGTGCGGCTCGATTCCAGCATCAACAGTTTTCATCTCGTAGCGGCAATCGCTTTTCTCCACCGGGAAAGATTGAGGCACGGATAAGGTTTGCGAAATTGCCTTAAGGGTGCTCAGCTTTCTTCATGCGTGAATCCCACGCGTCCAGCAGGTTCCCGGCTTGACCACGCGGGTGGAATCGGCGGAAATACGGGCCATCGGCAATCCAATTCATCAAGTGAGATTTGGCATCATCATCCTTGCGGCAGACCTGCTGTTTTCGGCATCGGGCCTGAAGGCGGATGCGCCGGACACAATCGCCATTTACGACCCGAACCCGAATCATCTCTGGAACCGGCTGAACAAAACTCTGTTTGCGCGGACGGCGCCGGACGGCAAACATCACGGCCTCGATCAACTGGACATCCTTTATTGGGTGCAGACGACCAATCTGCTTTCAGGGGCTTCGCATCGAGCGGCGTTGGCCGTGCTGGATGAGTTCAACCATTCGCATGGCGAGAAGCTGATTCAAGACCCGTTGACGAAGGCGTTGCTACAACGCGACCTTTGGGCGCTGTTCGATTGGTCAATCATGTTGGAAAATCAGAACCATACCGCGGAGCGGAAGGATCTGCAGAAACGACTGGCCGTGGCGATTCGGCAGTTGGAGCTGACAACGAATGAAATCGCCGCGCTGCCGGACAATTACGCACTGGCGGTGAAGAATCAGCTGCCGGAGTTGCCGGCGGGATTGTTTCGAACAAACGGCGTCTGGTTCAATGTCAGCGCCGACAACGTGGAACGAATCGTACCCACGCACACAATGTCTTTCGGCGGGCGCTCGGTTTTCACGGTCTGGTTTCGCGACCCCGACGGACATCAGGCGGGCGTGGATTATTTGAAGCGGTTGACCGCCATTAAACCGATGATGGTTCCGTCCCCAGACACGAATTTTCACGATAACTTCAGATTAAATCCGGAGTTGCCGCAGTTTCCAACCAACACGCAGTGGGTACTGGCGCGATGCCTATGCGTGATTGACACCGACGGACGCATCCAGCCAACGCGAGTGGTAGAAAGCATTCAGTTGCGGACCTATCTGGGATTTGGCGAGCCGGAAGTTGTCATGATAACAAACCAAAATGGTTATGTCGTTCCAGTGGGGATTCCGCCGCAACGGTTCAACGAATTTCAAATGACGCGGGGCGCACAAGCAAACCTGATTTCACTCGCGCAAGACCGACGGGATTTTGCCTTTGTTCATTTCATGGGCATGGGATTTGATGCCTTCGAAAATTATCGGGGAGGAGAAGCGTATGACGTGAGGCAATGGCAAAGCCGCGTGCTGGGAACATGCCGGCAATGTCATACCGCAACCGGGATATACTCGGTCAGTAGTTTCACCCGGTTCCTTTCCTTCTCCTTTCCGCCTCCCGGCCAAACGGCGCACCTGATCGAGTCAACTCCGGTACACGAAAGCGAAGTCACGGTTGATTGGAAGCAGCAACAATTCAACTGGGGTTTGTTGCAAGGTTTGTGGATTCAAGCAAATTAATCTTTGTGAAACGAATTCTGTTCTTCCTCGGCGGGTTGCTTTGCCTCGGGGCTTCTTCGTCACCCGCTCAGGATGCCAATCCGCCAGTCCGTCTGGCCATGGTCGGCCTGGTCCATGATCACGCGATGGGTTTTATTCCCCGCCTCGCCGGGCGGACGGATGTGCAATTGGTCGGCATTGTGGAAACGAACCCGGATTTGATTAGGCGTTACTCGGCGCGATTTCATCTCAATCCAAATTTGTTTTATCCCAGCCTCGACGCGCTCCTTGCCAAAACCAATGTGCAGGCGGTGGCGACCTTCACCAGCATCTTTGATCACCGGCAGGTCGTAGAAACCTGCGCCGCACATGGCGTGGACGTAATGATGGAGAAGCCGCTGGCGGTGAACATGAAACACGCCCGGGCCATTGCCGCTGCGGCCAAAAAGAGCGGCATCCAAGTGATCGTGAATTACGAGACGAGTTGGTATCCGGGCAATCAGGCGGCATACACGATGGTCCACGACGAACACCAGATCGGCGACATTCGACGCATCGTGGCGCACGACGGCCACCGCGGGCCGAAGGAAATTGGTTGCTCGACCAATTTCCTGGCGTGGCTGACCGACCCGGTGCTGAACGGCGGCGGGGCGGTGAACGACTTCGGCTGTTACGGCGCGGATCTGGCAACCTGGCTCATGGACGGCCGGAAACCTGTTTCCGTTTTTGCCGTCACGCGACACCTCAAGCCGGACATCTATCCGAGGGTGGAAGACGATGCGACGATTGTGTTGACGTACCCGAATGTCACGGCGATTTTTGAGCCGTCATGGAACTGGCCGTTCGACCGGAAGGATTTGGAGATTTACGGCCAAACCGGTTACGTGCTCGTGCCGCAGCCCGACCGGTTGCGCGTCCGGACGGCGAAGCTGCCGAGCGAAACTGAAATCACTCCACCACCCCTCACCGGTCCTGATGCCGACCCGATTTCCTATCTGGTCGCCGTCGTGCGCGGCGAAATCAAACCTACCGGTCTTGCCTCGCTCGATGTGAACATGACCGTGGTGGAAATTCTGGATGCCGCGCACAAATCCGCGCAGACGGGAAAACGAGTCAAACTTTGAACACCGGCGTGCAGCCAGCCGGGAATGCTGGCGCATGGACTTGGGCCAGTTTTCTGGCAGAATAGCATTGATGACCTCGCCGGCCTATGTGACGAGCGGCGCCGCAGCGGGGGTTGTGGAAGTAGCGGTACCTGAAATCGAGACACGCATGCAGCCGAGCCAAGGTGATGCCGCCAACGACTGGCTCTGCGCCTGGTGCCTCAACCGCGTAGCGAGCGAGAAGGACCGTTTTTTCCACGAAGGTGCGAGTGAGTTTTCGTTTAAGAATCCGGAAGGCATCCGGTTTAACATCTTCACTTTCTCCCGGACACTCGGCTGTTGTCAGACGGGTGTGCCGACGCTCGAACATACTTGGTTTCCGGGCTACGCATGGTCGTATTGTCTGTGCGACGGTTGCCACACGCATCTGGGCTGGTACTACAGCGGCCCCGGCGAATTTGCCGGGTTGATCCGTGACCGGATTGTCCGGGCCGCGCTGCTCATGAGCTGAGCGAACGATTGATAAAACCGCTACAAACGTAGCGCAGACTGGTAGTCTGCCGTATCCCGGATTGGTAATCCGCTGGTGCTATGTTCTGGACCATCCGCCGACTACCAGCCCCGAACGCTTTCGGGGCCAGTCGGCGATACGGCAGGTTGCCAACCTGCGCTACTGCATGGCGTCTCTGCCTTGACGAAAATGGAAATCCGGCGTCAAATGGACTGGACTCGTAAATGAAAATCAACCGAACCATACGCCACAATTGCCCGACGACAAAATCCGGCACTTTGCCCGCAAAGACTTTGTGGGCGAACAGTTTCTGCCAGCCCGAAAACAAAACCAGAATATCGGATAGGCTGCAGACAAAGCTTTCCATTATCTGTTAGACCACGAAATCATGATTACAGCACGATTCATTTCATTGGTTCTGTTCTGCTGTTCTGCCTGCGGATTGGCAGCGTCTCCCACGACAGACCTCAGTTCCACAAATCAAGCGACGCGAGATGCAGCGGCCAAGATTCTTCGTGAGAATTACATTCCTCCGGCGCGCACCAACTGGGATTCACTTATCGCCTCCCTAATAGTTGGCATGTCGAAGAGCAACGTCCTGCAATTGCTCAAGCCTGTCATTGTCCGCCAGGAGGGCGGAGCCGGAAGCGGCACATTTGAGGCCGAGCAATTCAGGCTTGATGATTGGTGGGTATTGGAGTGCCACTTCGACCACGGCTTTCTGGGGTGCACACTTTTCTCGGCGCCACTTGAGTTTTGGGTGGAGCCGCCGCCGCGTTTCACGGGACTCTGGACCATTTACGTTGTAAGTGGGAGAAAAAGTTACGAGATTCATTACAGAGACGGGAAGCGCGATAGAGAGATGACATCGTTTTATGACGACGGTTCAAAGTGCGTCGTTACTCACTTTGTTGATGGCATTCAGGATGGAGATGAGACGGGTTATTTTCGTTCAGGCAAGACCAACTACACAGGAGTTTATAAAACAAACGAGATGGTTGGCATTTGGATTTGGTTTAATGAAGATGGAACAGTTAAATCCACTCAAAAGCGCCCTATACAATGAGCACGTGGCCTGACTAGGGAATAGGCTGCAACCCCCTTTCAGACAAAATGAAACCGGCCACAAAATTTGCCATCGTGCTGGTCACGGCACCAGACATGAAAACGGCGCGCGCTCTGGCCAGGGCCGCATTGTCGGCACGGTTGATTGCCTGCGCAAACCTCATTCCGAAAATCGAATCGCATTACTGGTGGCAGGGAAAAATTGAATCCGGCACCGAGATTTTGCTGATTTTGAAAACGCAAAAATCCAGCCTGGCCGCGCTGGAAAAATTGGTCCTCGCCAAACATCCCTACGACACGCCGGAATTTCTCGTCCTGCCGCTGCGCGCGGGCAACCAACGCTATCTCAACTGGTTGAGCCGTAGTACGCGCCCGGACGACGCTCGCGCGTCGTCGTGAGGCGAGCCGGCGAGTGAAGCGATGCTTAGTAATTCTTACGTTGTTAATAACTTTTCCTTGACTGTGAGTTTCTGCGGGTGTTGAATAGAGGTTAAGCGTCGAAAAGTGGTGGCGCACGGCCAACGCAAGGTTGTGTTTCACGGGGCCTGGCTTTCGCCATAATCAATCGGAAGGGCGCGCGTTGAACTGATCGCGTGGAGATTCTCCCCCAGGAAGTCCGCGGTGCCCGTCGGCGCGAACTCAAGCAAAAAAAACAACCAGAAAATGAAAGGAAATCATACCATGAAACGTTCAACCCAAACCCTGCTGGCCCTCGCCTGCGCGTGCGCGATCACTCCGAACTTGCTGTTCGCCCAAATCATTTACACCTTCGACGAGTACGGCACTTCAAGCAGCTCTTCCTCCGCGCCCCCGATGTCGCCGGGAATCATGCAGCCGGACCCGTCCGGCGGATTAACCGTACCCGTCCTAGTTTATACTGTGCCCCTCCCGCTCGTGACCGGGGATGTGGTTATGACCGAGCCAGGGAACCCGGCGGGCGGCCCGGATTCGGATGTCGTCCGATTCTGGAACCCGACGGGCATCAACCAGACCCAAATTATCTTCTATTCGGATTTTTCGCCAACGGACCCACCGGATGCGCCGGCGGACACTGGATTGCCCGGGCAGTTACTAAACCCGGTCATCATCATCCCGGAGGTGGGGCCAGAGGGAAATAACGGCGCCGTTTATACCCCACCCGCAGCCGGCCCCGGCGCCCTCCCCGGTGCGTTGATTCAATACAACATCATCAGTGACGGCAGGGTTCCTGAACCGAGCACGATGGCCCTGGCGGGCCTGGGCGGCTTGATGCTGCTCGCGTTGAAGCGGCGGCACCAGATCAAGAACTAGCAGGACGACTGATAAAACCGAAAACCAAAAAAGAGAAAGGAAATTACCATGAAACGTTCAACTCAAATCCTGTTGGCCCTCGCCTGCGCCTGCGCGATGACACCAACTTCGCTCTTCGCCCAGTTGATATTCACCTTTGACGAATTCGGCAATTCGACCTCATCGGCATCGCCGCCGCCAATTTCACCGGGAATCATGCAGCCAGATCCCTCCGGTGGATTGACCGTACCGGTCCTGGTTTACACTGTGCCCCTCCCGCTTATAACCGGAGACGTGGTCATGACCGAGCCGGGGAACCCGACGGGCGGACCGGATTCCGACGTCGTCCGATTTTGGAATCCCACGGGCATCAACCAGACCCAAATCATATTCTATTCGGACTTCTCGGCAGCGGATCCACCGGATGCGCCGGCGGACACTGGACTGCCCGCGCATTTACTAAACCCGGTCATCGTCATACCGGAAATCGGTCCGGAGGGAAATAACGGCGCTGTTTATAACCCACCCGCGGGTGGACCCGGTTCCCTCCCCGGCGCACTGATTCAATACAACATCATCAGTGACGGGGTGGTTCCTGAACCGGGCACGATGGCCCTGGCGGGCTTGGGTGGAGGCTTGATGCTGCTCATATCGCGGCGGCGCCGTTAATACACTGTCTGACAATATTCCTGCTGAATTGGAAAATCGGCGGGCGACGCGAGATGTCGCACCGCCGATTTCCTCTGCCAAATACAAATTGAGACCACTTTCAATAAAATCGTAGCCGCAATCTTCAGATTGCGCCTGACGCGACTTAAAAGTCGCGGCTACAGGGAAATGAAACCGCCGTAGAGACCGCGAATTCCCGTGTTGTTGGCAGCGCGGAAGGATTCTGTTAAATTGCGGCCATGACCATATACCGGTTAGCAAAACTTTCATTCCTCACGATTCTGTCCCTGGCCGCGGCGCTTATCGTCGGCTGCGAAACAACCAAGCCGATTGATTGGAACAGCCGCGTGGGGACCTACACATTCGACCAGGCGGTGACCGAAATGGGCCCGCCGGACAAACAGACCGCCTTGAGCGACGGCAAGCTGGTGGCGCAATGGATCAGGCATCGTAACGGCGGCTCCAGTTTCAGCATCGGCACCGGCTTTTCCGCCGGCCCCGTGGGCGTCGGCGTGGGGCATACCACCGGTTCGGCTTACCCGGACCAGATTTTGACGCTCACCTTCGCCACCAACCAGGTGCTCGCCGCGTACTCCAAAAATTATTGAAGGTTGCCCAGGGAGAAAATGTATCCAGGCCTGAAAAGCAAAATCTGCGCGGTGTGCCGGCTGATTCTGGTTCCGGGGCTTCTGTTCCTGATTACCGGTTGCGCGTCGCCCGGTCCGCTGGCCATCCAACAAGCAGGTTATCCCGCTGAGAAGGTGGATGCGCACGGGTTGTTCGTGGAAAATTGTGCGGTTTGTCACGGCCAAAATGGACGCGCCCATGGCTTCCACGGCATCTTCCTCGGGGCCCAGAACCTGACCGATGCCGATTGGCAAATGCGAACGATGGACCAGGAGATTGTTCGCGCGATTCAAGCGGGGCCGGGCTTGATGCCGGCTTTTGACGAGAAATTGTCACCCTCGGAAATTGAGGCGATGGCAAAGTACGTGCGGACTTTGAAGCCGGTGCAATAAACGGCAGGGTCCCCGTTTAATAAATGAACGAAAGAGAATGGAAATGTTGATGGATTTAATTCAGGGCCACGCCGCGGCGGATATAAGTCGGGATGTCGAGGTCTTCGCCCTTGTGGATCGTCGGTTCGCTTTTGTCGAACCTGCCTTTGGAGATAATCGCCAGCGGCAATTGCGTTTGCAGCATTTTTGAACCCGGCTTCCGCACTCGCGCGCCGCGCCGCGACATCATTTGCTCGCGTTGTTCCAGATTAAGCGGCGGCGCCACCGGAACGGCGTGGGCGGCCATCCGTCCGGTCGCGCCACGAGAAAGTGTTTGTTCCGGTGCCTCGGCCGCCGCTTCCGTGCGGGCCATGGCATTCCTGGCCGCGATAACGGTTATGCACAACCGGTTCTTCAACGTCTCGTCCACGGCCGCGCCCATGATAATTTGCGCTTGTTCGCATTGACGGCTGATTTGTTCCATGACGCGGTTGACCTCGGCCATCGTCAAATCCTTGCCGCCCATGAGACTCACCAGCACGGCGTCGGCTTCGGCGAGCGCGCGCCCTTCGTCCAGCAACGGATGCGTCAGCAACTTTTCCACAATTTCCCGCGAGCGCGCCGCCCCGCTGGTCTCGAGGCAGGCGAAAACACTCTCCGAATGGCGGTCATGGACCAGCGCCCGCAAATCGTCGAAATGGATCTGGATCAAACCGCGTCGCGTGAGCAACCGCCATACGCCGCGGACGCTTTCCAGCAGCAATCCACCTGTGATGCGGAACGTATCAAGCACGCTGGTATTTTCGTCAATCAACTTGAACGTCTTCTGGTTTGGCAGGCAGATGACGCCGTCCGCGATCGCTCTGAGCTCGTCGAGTCCTTGCTGCGCCTGTTGCTGACGGCGGTTGCCCTCGCACGCAAAGGGCAGAGTCACAAAGGCGAGCACGAGCGCGCCGGTTTCTTTTCCGGCCCGGGCGAGCACGGAACTGATGCCGCTGCCGGCGCCGCCGCCCAGACCGGCCAGAATGAAAATCACCGTCGCGCCGTCGCAAGCGGCCTTGAGCGTGGCAAATTGTTCCTCCGCCAGCGCCCGACCGCGTTCAGGATCGCCGCCAGTGCCAAGTCCGCGCAATAATTTCGTTTCCAACTGGATTTTCACGGGTGCCGGCGATGCCGCCAGTGACGGCCCGTCCGTGTCAATTGCAGCATACGAGGCGCCCGCAAATTCCCCGCCGATGACCTCGTCGAGCAACTGAACGCCGGCGCCGCCCACGCCGAATATTTTGACGGCCGGCACTGGCGCCGGTTGGGGAATAGCTGCGTGAGTCTCAGTTTTGGCTTTCATATTCTGGCGCATTGCCAATGACCAATGACGAAGCCCGGATGACTAACGAATGCCAGAATCCAAATGACCAATGGCATCGGGCATAGGTTGAACAGTTTCGAACTTGAGTCATGGGAAATTTTTCAGTCATTCGGATTCAGTCATCAGTCAGTCCGGTCACGACCGTTGCAGGAAGCGCCCGAGCGCGCCTTTGATGCCCCGCGCCAGCGACGGCCGGCCTTCGCGTTTGCGGGCCTTGAACGAGCCGAATTTCGCCAGACCGATGCCCGTGACAAATTCCGGCTGGCCAAGCGCGGATTTGAGGCCGCTGACCGAATCGGTCTGGCCGAGCGAGACGGGCATTTGCAGAATCGGCTCGGCGAGTTCAGCGATATGCGGCACGCGCGCCCCTCCACCGCATAGAAAAACCCCCGCGCGCAAATAATCGAGCAAGCCCAACTGCTCCAAATCCTGCGTCACGAGCTGGAAAATCTCCTCCAGGCGCAAAGACATGATGCGGCGCAAATGCTCGATGTTGACGGTCTTGAGCGGCAACCCGAGCTCATTGGTGATGGTAACGGTCTGGCCTTTGGCTGACTCGTCCACGAGGGCCGAACCATGCTCCAGCTTCAGCTTCTCCGCGCGGCTCAAAGGAACTTTCAGACCGTAAGCGAGGTCGTTGGAAATGTGGTCGCCGCCAACCGCGAGCACGCCGGTGTGCTTGATAACGCCGTCAGTATAAACGACGTAATCGGTCGTGCCGCCGCCGATGTCAATCACCAGCGCGCCGAGCTCTTTTTGTTCGTTCGACAACAGCGCGAGCGAGGAGGCGAGGCCGTTGAAGACGATTTCATCCACTTCAAGTTGCATGCCTTTGACGAGGCGGATGGCGTTCTGGAGCCGATTGGTGTTGCCGTGGACGACGTGCATGTCCACCTCGAGGCGCGAACCCAGCATGCCGACCGGATTCGTCACGCCGTCCTGGCCATCCACAAAAAAATGCTGGCGAATGGCGTGCACGACGCTGTTCTCCGTCGGTAAATTGATTGCCTTCGCGTTTTTGATGACATCTTGCACGTCGTCATCGGTTATTTCGCGGTCGGCGGAGACGACCGGATGCACGCCGCGATTGTTGAAGCCGCGGATGTGGCCGCCGGTGACGCCGAGATAGACGCTGCGGATTTCCACGTCCGCCATCTGCTCGGCTTCGACAATCGCGTTGCGCACGTCCTCCTCAGCTTGTTGCGCGTCCACCAACTCGCCTTTGCGCACACCTCGCGACCGCGCCTGGCCGAGACCGATAATGTTCAATCCGGATTTGGCGGAATCGGCCCCGCCTTCGCGGGATTCGCCAACGACGGCGCAAATTTTCGACGTGCCGATTTCAAGTCCGACAATGATATTCGAGTTTTCAAACATGGTTTCTCAAGCTGCGCGCGGGTCTGGCCGGCCGGGGCGTCGAACCGGGAACGGTGCCCCCGTCCATCCAGCGCGCGGGAATATTGTTGGTCACCGCCAGGTTGAGCGCAGCGATGGCCTTGTTCAGGCGCTGGCCCGCGTCATAAATTTCCCGCCAGCGGCCCAATTGTCGGGAAAAATCGTCCAGACCGAAAGTAATTTCGCTGCCCTGCGTCGTTGTGGCGACCAGAATTTCCGGCGCTGAAACGTCAATGCGCTGTAAATCCGCCAGCCCGGCCATGGGTGAAGTGTTGAAGGTGGAAACCAATTGGAGGGCGGCCTGCACCTGCGGCGAATCCACGCGCCGGCCGGGCTGCAATTGAAAGGCGTTCAAACCGGTGATGACCGGCACCGGCTCGCTCACCTGCGCCAGCGGCATCACACACAGATGCGGATCCAGCGGTTGCATAACATAGCCGTCCGCGTCGAGTTCGAAGACGGTAACCACGATTTTGCCGGAGGCGTCCGCGGTTGGCACGTTGACCTGGGCCACCGGTTCGCGTTCGTTTACCCGGATCCGCAGCGTGTGCGGCAGGACGCGCTCGACCGACACCGCATCAATCAGGGAAACCAGTTCAAGATTGCGTTTGACCGTGGCCAGATCGAGGGCCAGCAGATTGTCACCGGTTTTCACGCCCGCCCAGCGGCGCAATTGGTCCGGCAAGATCACCCCATCCGTCTCCACGTCAATGCGCCGGATGGCGAATTCGGGATTTTCGTAAACGAAATAGTCGAGCGCCCACTGGCCCGCCCGCCAGAACAGATAAAGGCCGAAGACCGTGCCGAACAGGACTCCGAATGCCATCGCCGCCAGCCGTGTGCGCGTCGCGCGCACCTGGCCGGAGCGCAGTTTCACGTCAAGCACGTGACCGCGGTGCAAGCGCCGGTTTTTCTTGGCACGTCTGAACCACATTTTCCCGCTCACTCCCATCACCGCAGGCTTGTGCCTGCGTTCACAACCTAATGACTGCAATTGCAGGCTGGTTTGCTGCGCTTCAGCGCCAGGTCAATCATGCGCTGGCAAAGTTCGGCGTAACCGATTCCGACCACCGCCGCCGCTTTGGGCAGCAAACTGGTTTCCGTCATGCCCGGTTGGGTGTTGACCTCCAGCACGACTGGCCGGCCGTCGGCGCGCACCATCACGTCCACACGCGCGTAATCACGCCCCCCCACGGCCCGGAACGCGCCGAGCGCAGCATCCTGGATGCGCCGGGTGGTCGCCGCGTCAAAATCCGCCGGGCAGAAATACTCTGTCGCCCCGGCGGTGTATTTGTTTTTGTAGTCGAGGATGCCGACCTTCGGGCGGACTTCAACCAGCGGCAGCGCCTGGTCGTCCAGAATACCGACGGTGGTTTCGCGTCCGGAAATTTTTTCTTCCACCAGAACCTCGGAATCAAATTTTAACGCCGTCGCCAGCGCCTCCGGCCAGTCCGCAATGCGCTCGACGAACTGCAGGCCGACGCTGGAACCCTGTCGCACCGGTTTTACGACCAGCGGCGGACGCCAGCCTTTCGGCAATGCCGTTTTTGCCGAACTTACCACCAAAAATTCCGCCGTGGGCACTCCTTTTGCGAGACAACACTTTTTGGTCAATACTTTGTCGAAAGAGACGCGGCTGGATTCGGCATCGCAACCGGTATAAGGCACGGCGAGCCGCTCCAGCTGGAGCTGCACCGTGCCGTCTTCGCCGTAGGTCCCGTGCAAGGGCGCGAGGCACACGACGTCGGTGTCCGGCGGCAGGACCCAATCCGGCGTCCGGGGATCAATTTCGTGGACCGTGTGCCCGAGCGAACGCAACGCTTTCACGACGCCGGCGCCGGAACGCAACGACACTTCGCGCTCGGCGCTTGGTCCGCCCAGCATCACCACGATGTTTAACGATTTTCTCACGGGTACAACCTGAATCAACAATGCAGCCGCGGGCGGCGTACTCCCGGACACTGCCGCGACATCCGACGTTCCGCCCAATCGTTCGCGTTTCAGGCCGCGCCGGCCCTCCGGTGCTTTTAAACGCTCAGCCGTCCTCGCCAATGATCTCGACTTCGGTCCGCAACTCGATACCCCGCTCCGCTTTCGCGCGCCGTTTCAAGATTTCGATCAGTTCCAAAACGTCCCGCCCGGTTGCGCTGCCGTTGTTCACAATAAAATTGCCGTGCTGGGCGGAAACCACCGCGCCGCCAACGCGCGTGCCCTTCAACCCCAGCTCGTCAATCAATTTTCCCGCCGGAATTTGTTCGGGGTTTTTGAAGATGCATCCGGCGCTGGGTGCCGCGGGCTGCGAAGTCCAGCGTTTGCGGCTGAACGCACTCATCCGTTGCAGGATGGATTCCTGGGAATCCGGCAGGCCTTTGAAGACCGCACCCAGCGCGACGTGGTTTTTCAGGGCGCCACAGCCGCGATATTCCACGGACATCTCCCCCGGCGCGAGTTCGCACACCTTGCCATCAAAATCCATCACGCGGACCGATTCGACGACGTCAAATGTTGCCCCGCCCATCGCGCCGGCGTTCATCCGCAACGCGCCGCCGACGCTGCCCGGAATACCTTCCAGGAATTCCATGCCGCTCAGCCCGCACCGTCGGGCTTCGACCGCGACATTTTTCAATTTCGCGCCCGCCCCGCAGCGCAAGCGCCCGCCGGCGGCCTCGATGCGGCTGAAATTCGCGTGGGACAAACAAACGATGACGCCGCGGAAACCACCGTCGCGCACCAGCAAGTTGGAGCCGCGTCCGATCACAAAAAACGGCGCGTCATGCGCGGCGCAATATTTCACGACCCCGGCCAGGTCCGCTTCCGACGCCGGTTCGACATACACGTCCGCCGGCCCGCCCACCCGGAGCGTGGTGTGCTTCGCCATCGGCTCGTGGCGGCGGACCACCGTCGCGGGCGAGACGTTTTGCGCCAGCTCGTCGGCCATGTTTTCTTTGACCGGCATGGGATTCGTGAAAATGGCTGCGGTTGCGCTCATGCGACGGAAAAGTGTTCCTGTTCCGGCTGGCAGGAGCGCGAGGGTCGGAATTCCGGCTTCAGTCCGGTTTGAACCGGCCGGCTGAAGTTTGAATTCCGGCACACGCTCAAAATATTTTCCGCGATTTGTTCGGCGGCTTTGGGGGTGTGCCATTGCACCAGCGCCGCGCGCATCTGGAAAAGGGCATCCCGATTTTCAATGAGTTCCACCACCGCCGCCGCGACTTTTTCGGGGGTGGCGCCTTTTTGCTCGAACAAACGGGCCGCGCCGGTCGCCTCAAACGCGCGGGCGTTGTAAAACTGGTGATTGCCGGCGGCGGCGGGAAAGGGCACGAGCAGCGCCGGCAACCGCAGGGCGGCCAGTTCGGCGAGCGATGATGCCCCGGCGCGGCTCACGGCCGCGGTCGCCGCGCCCAGCGCCAGATCCATTTCCGCCAGAAACGGTTTTACGACGGCCCGGAGTCCCCGCGCGGCGTAGGCGGCCTTGACTTTCTCAAAGTCTTTCGCGCCGGTCAGATGCAGCCATTGCCACTGCTTTTCGGCCAGCAATGGCAGGGCCGACAAGATCATTTCGTTGAGACCGCTCGCGCCCTGGCTGCCGCCGACCACCAGCACAGTCGGATAATCCGGTTCCAAACCGAGCGCCGTGAGGCAGGCGGGATCCGGGGTCTGGCGTCTGGCGTCCGGGGAACACCGGAAGCGAACCGGCGTGCCGGTCGGCGTGATCTTGCGCGCCTTCAGTCGCGCCGCAGCTTCAGGAAACCCGACGAACGCCCCATCCACAAACCGCGCCAGCAGCCGGTTGGCGCGTCCGGGGACGGTATTGGATTCATGCAGAAACGTTTTGGCGCCGAATTCCTTGCCCACCCATACGGGCGGCGCGCCGGTGAAACCGCCCATGGCAAGCACGGCGTCGGGCTTGCGCCGGCGGAAAATGTTTCGCGCAGCAAACAGCGATTTCAGGAAACTGCCGGCAAAGGAAAAATAATTCCGGTTTTGCAGCGCGACCGACGGCAATGTGAAAATTTCCATCCCGCGCGCAGATTTCACGGCCTGTTGGTCCACGTCCTTGGGCGAGATGAGCAATGCCACCGCGCAGCCGCGTTGAATCAATTGCCCCGCCACGGCGAGCCCCGGAAAGAGATGCCCGCCCGTTCCGCCGCAGGCGATGGCGACGAAGGGCGTGTTGGCTCCAGGTTCACTCATGCGGCAGGGACCGGTTTGCGCCGGGCGAAAGGATTTTTGGCCGCGCGGACCGATGAAATCCCTTCGGCCTCGACTGATCCGGCAGCCACGGCACCCCGCAGGCGGAAATGTCGCGCGACGCTGAACAGGATTCCGACACACGCGAGTACGGCGAGCAGGTTGGAACCGCCATAGCTGATGAACGGCAACGGCAGGCCCTTGTTGGGCAGCGCGCTGGTTACGACGCCGATGTTAATGGCGGCCTGGAGCGAAATCAAAAAAGTGATGCCCGCGGCAAGCAGAAAACCGAAGGACTCGCGGGCGTTGAGCGCGATGTAAATGCCGCAAATTGCAATCACGATGAATGCCAGTATGACCAGCAACGTGGCAATCAGACCGAGTTCCTCGCCGATATTGGCAAAAATAAAGTCGGTTTGAATCTCGGGAAGATAACCGTGCTTCTGCATCCCGCTGCCGAGGCCGACACCGGTCAAGCCGCCGGCGCCGATGCCGATCATGGCCTGGTGCGCCTGTAACGCCGCGCCGTTGAGGTGCTCCTGCGGACGCAACCAGGCAAAAATGCGGTTCATGCGCATCGGGTCGTGCCAGATGGAAACCACCAGACCGGCCGCGCCGGCCGCCGCCGGGAGGAGGATATGTCTCCAACGAACGCCGGCGACGAGCAACATTGAGCCGCTGACCGCAGCCAGGAGAATGGTGGTGCCGCGGTCCGGTTCGATAAAAATCAACCCCAGCACCAGTGCAATCAGCATTCCTGGAAAAACAATGCCTCGCTGCCAATGTTGCATTTGCCGTTGATAGCGGTCGCCGTACCACGCCAGCATGATGACGAGTGCGAGCTTGGCGAATTCAGAAGGTTGCAGGCGCATCCCGGGAAGAATGAACCAGCGATGCGCACCATTGATTTTTTTGGTGATACCGTGCGGCAGGGGCAGCAGCACCAGCACGAGCAAAACCAGCGCGAGGATGAAAATTGGCCAGGCAAACTTTCTCAGCCATTGGTAATCGAGGGTCGTCGCCGCCACGCACAAGATGAAGCCCAGCGCGCACCAGACGAGCTGCAGCATCAGGTAATGCGCGCCGACTTGCGTCATACTCGAGCTGTAGAGCATCACCAGCCCCAGCGCCAGCAGGGCGGCGACGCAAAACGCCAAAGTTGTGACGGCGACTTTCATTGCAACACTTCGAAATAAATGCCAGCCGCGGTTCAACCCGCGTCGCTTACCGGGCCGGTGCGCCCGGCATGGGCGCCGGAGCCGCCGATGTCGGGGCTTCTGCTGTCGGAGCCGGAGCCGGGGCCGGCGCGGGAGCCGGGGCCGTTTCCGCCTTCGCCGGAATCTTCAACTTCTGTCCGACCTTGATCTGGGTTGTGGTCAGATTGTTTTCGGACTCAATTGCCTTGACGGACACACCGTAGGTTTTGGCAATTTTGGTCAACGTATCGCCGGACTTGACGGTGTACATCTCCTCGCCGCTGGTCGTGCCGGCGGGAACCATTCCGGTGGTCTCCGGGGAGGCCGGGTTCCCCGTTGGCGCCGGAATTGAGAGTTTCTGTCCGACTTGCAGTTTGGTGGGGACGACGCCGGGATTTGCCGTTTCGATTGCTTTGACGGTCACGCTGAATTTTTTGGCGATTCCGGAGAGGGTGTCACCGTGGACCACGACGTACTCGGTTGCGGCACCTTCGGGCGCCGCAGGCGGCGTGGGCGCAGTCATCGCCGCAGTTGCCGCAGGCGGATTCGTTTGCACCATCGGCGGCAAATTGGTGTCAATCACGGGCGGCAGGTTGGTGTCCACCGTCGGCTGGTTGGGATTATTTTCGGCTTCGGTCTCCCGCTTGCAGCCTTGCATAAGCAGGGCCGTCAAACCGAGCACATTGATGGCAACCACGCAGAAAACCGCGACTTTTATGCGGGAGCGCGTCTTGTGTTTTTGCTCCAGAAGGGAGCCTTGGGGAACGAACGGATTGGGGTTGTTCATCGGCTTGGCGCTGATTGCGTCCTTTCATTGAGGATGGGTTGAGTTTCCGGCCGCGAGACTTTCCCTCTAAAAATTTCGCAGCTTTTTAAAACCAGTTTGTTCATGGGCCTGACCTGCACGGAACGGCGGCGGCGGTTTTGAAATTGTTCCATCCCCGAATTCGCGCGTGAAAATAAAAGCATCCCGCCGTCTGACGCGCATTTCGCCGTTGCCGCTGTTCGTTTTAACAACAAGCCCACGCGCGCGCAAGGGGTAAAGCGCGTTTCCCCCGCTCGCAAAAGACGGCGGCGGGCCGGGTCGAACATAGTCCATCTCATCGTCATCATCTCAGCTTCAAAGTGCTCAACGCGATGAGCGCGAAGAGCACGCATAAAATGTAAAAGCGCATCACCACCTGCGATTCGTACCAACCTTTTTTCTCGAAGTGATGGTGCAGGGGCGCCATCAAAAAAATTCTCCGGCCCGTGCCGTAGCGCAACCGGGTGAAACGAAACCAACCGGTCTGAAGCAGCACCGAACCCGCCTCCAGCACGAACACGCCGCCGGCAATCACCAGGACAAAAGGCTGATGAATCAACACCGCAATGATGCCGAACGAACCGCCGATGGCGAGCGAGCCGGTGTCGCCCATGAACACCTGAGCCGGGTGACAGTTGAACCATAAAAAGCCAAGCCCGGCGCCGAGGAGCGCTGCGCAAAACACCGTCAATTCGCCCGCGCCATTCACGTAAGGTATCTGCAAGTAAGCCGCCGCCTTGATGTTGCCCGCCAGATAAGTGAACACCAGAAACACAAACGCCACCATCAGGGAACAGCCAATCGCCAGACCATCGAGACCGTCCGTCAGGTTCACCGCATTTGAGAAGCCGACAATTAACAGCACCAAGATTAGAATTCCCAGCCAGGTGGCGTGTTTCATCACCGGATACTTGTAAAATGGCACATTGATTTCCGAGACGAGACGGCTGGTGGAGGGGGTTTCCCACAAATACAACCCGATGACCACGCTGACCGTTATTTGCACCCACAACTTGACGCGCGGCGGCGTGCCACCCCCGCTCTGCTGGATGATTTTGGCGTAGTCGTCGTAAAATCCAAGCCCTGCCAGCACTACGACCGACAGCAGCGTCAGCAACACCAGTTTGTTGTCCAATTGCGCCCATAATAGCGTCGAAAAAAACAGCACCGTGATAATCAGGATGCCGCCCATCGTCGGCGTGCCTTTTTTGCTCAAAAGGCGAGCCGCCAGGCCGCCCGCTTCCTCGGCCTTGTCGGCGTACTCCTGCCCGAATTTCTGTTGCTTGAGCCACTGAATAATTCCCGGACCCAACCACCAGCTCAACAGCAACGCGGTGACGGCCGCGCCCGCGCTCCGCACCGTGATGTAATGAAACAGCCGCAAGGCCGAAAGGTGGTCCGCCCATGGCGTGCCTTTCGCCCAATCGACCAGTTGCTGGCTGATTAAATATAACATTCGTCAGCTTCACGACTTTGCGGCCCTCAACGTTTCGGCGATGCGTTCCAGCCGCGCCGCCCGTGATGCCTTCAACAAAACCACGTCGCCCGTTTTCAAAAAGCTCCTCACCGCTTTCACCGCTGCTTCGATGTCCCCAAATTCAATCACGCGGGCCAATCCCGCGTCGCGGGCCGCACGCGCCGTCACCGGCGCCATTTTGCCAACGGCGAACAACTGTCCGATGCCCAATTCCGCCGCGCGCCGGCCCACCTCCGCGTGCGCCGCCTCGCTGTGCGCACCCAGCTCGTTCATGTCGCCGAGCACGGCCACGCGCCGCCCCTGCAAGGGCAGGTCACACAACGTCTCAAGCGCGGCGAGCGCCGAATCGGCGTTGGCGTTGTAGGTGTCATCCAGCACACGCACGCCGCCCGACTCCCAGAACTGCAGCCGCATCTTGGCCGGTTTGCACTCGGCCAGACCGTCCCGCACGGCGGGACGGCCCAGGCCCAGTTCCTCACTGACCGCCATTGCCAACAAAGCGTTGGTCACCTGATGCCGGCCCAGCAAATTGACCCGGTACTCGCCGTTCCAGTCCATCTTTGGCGCAGCCACATGGAACGTCACGCCATTTTTGTCCGGACGAATTTTCTTCGCCCGCCAATCGTTTCGTTCGCCGAGGCCGACGCGGATCGCGCCGGCGCGCGCGCGCCGGACGATTTTTTCGGTCCATTCGTTGTCGCCGTTCACAAAGAGCCGGCCATCCTCCGGCAACAGCTCCGCCAGCGCGCCTTCTTCCCGCGCGACGCCGGCAAGGTCGCCAAAAAATTCCAGATGCTCGCGTCCGATGTTCGTAATCACGCCGTACTTTGGCCGAATGATTTTCACCAGCGACGCGAGTTCGCCCGGATGGTTCGTGCCGGCTTCGAGCACAGCGGCCTGATGCGACTTTTCCAGCCGCAATAACGTCAGCGGTACGCCGATGTCGTTGTTGAAGCTTGCCTCGCTCCACAATGTCGCCAGCTTTTGCCGGAGTGCCGAAGCGATCAATTCCTTCACGGTCGTCTTGCCATTCGAACCGCCGACACACACGACCGGCAAATCAAATTTGAGCCGGTAGGCCGCGGCAAATCTTCCGAGTGCCGCGCGCGTGCCATCCACTTCCAGCACCGCGCAGCCTGGCGGGTGTACGCGGATTTTTTTCCGCTCCACGACCACCGCCGGGACGCCCCCAGCCGCCACCTCGCGCAAAAAATCGTGGCCATCAAAGTGTTCGCCTTGGATGGCGAAAAACAGGTCGCCAGCCCGCGCCTGGCGCGAATCGGTGCACGCGCGTTGGATGAGCGTGTCTGCCGACCCGAATTTGAGTTTCGCGGCGCAGGCTGCGGCAACAAATTTCAAAGAGCAGGGTTCCACGTTCAATGCCTGGTTATTTCACTGGGCCGATAAATTGGCCGGCCGTCGATGGCTACTCATGATCGTGAGCGGCGGCGAGTTGGTTGGCCCCGAAACTCTGTCCGGCGTAATATTCAAATAGCTGGCGCAGCGCTCGGCGATTTCCCGGAACACCGGACCGCAGACCTGGCCGCCGTAATAACCTTCCTTCGGCTCGTCCATGACCACGGAGATGCAGAGCTGGGGACTGTCCGCCGGAAAAAATCCGATGAACGACGCGAAATATTTGCCCCGTTCATAACCGTCCGGCCCGACTTTTTGGGCCGTGCCGGTCTTGCCGGCCGCGGTATAGTCGGTCATGGCCGCTCCCGGCGCAGTGCCTCCCGGCATGACGACCGTTTTTAGCGCTTCAATCATCAATTTGTCGGTGGCGTCGTTGATCACCTGCCGTACGCGGTGCGGCACATATTGCTGCACCAAATTGCCGTTGGCGTCTTCCAGGCGGTTCACGAGCATCGGCTGCATCAGCCAGCCATCGTTGGCGATGGCGCACATCGCCATGAGCATTTGCAGCCGTGTCACTGCCACGCCCTGCCCCATGGGGATTTGCGCGATGGAAACCTTGCTCCACTTTTTTACCGGATACAAAATCCCGTTGACTTCACCCGGCAGCCAGATGCCCGTCACTTCGCCGAAGCCGTATTCCGTCGCGTAATCGTACAGCCGGTTTTCGCCGAGGCGGATGCCGATTTTGGCCGCGCCAATATTCGACGATTTCGTGATGATGCCTTCGGTGTTGAGAATTCCGAACGGCTCATGGTCGTGCAAAACCCGTCCCGCATAGGCGAAATGCCCTTCCTCGCAATTGAATGTGTCCTTGAAATGCACCACACCGTCATTCAACGCGCCGGACACCACGACAATTTTGAACGTCGAACCCGGTTCCATCAGGTCGCAGATGACGCGGTCGCGGCGGGCGTCAGCGGGCGCGCCGCCGGGATTGTTGGGATCAAAATTGGGGAGGGTTGCCATGGCCAGGATTTCGCCGGTGCGGGGACGCATCACGATGCCGGTAATGCTGATGGGTGTGTGCTTCTGCATGGCGTCAACCAGCGCTCTTTCGACAATTTGCTGGATGGCCACGTCCAGGGTGAGCACGACATCGAAGCCATCGCACGCCTGAACGTCTTCATCTCGTAACGAGACCAGTTCCCGCCTCTGCCGGTCAGTTTCCGTCACGCGCCAGCCGGCCGCGCCGCTCAACTGGGAATTCAACTGCAATTCAATGCCGTCGCGACCGGAAAGCCGCGAAACGGCATTGCCGTTCAATATTACCTCATCTGAACCCACGAACCCCAGTACGTGCGCCGCCAGTGGTCCGTTGGGATAAAGGCGCAACTGGTCCGTCTCGGCAAAGATTGCGCTCCGGCGCAGGTTGCGGAAAAATACACGGTCGGCTCGGGACAATTTTTGTTCATCGACACCAAATGAAAGGTTGGACATCGTCATTTGAATGCTCTGCCAGGTCTCATCGGAGACGTTTTTCTGAAGGCGGACGTAATGGAGTCCGTTGGTGACGGTTTCGCCCTTTTCATTTCTCCCGAGCCGGGGGAACAGCCGTTGATAAAGGACGCTTTCACTCAGGCCCAGCAACGGTGCGAGCGCCTGGGCGACCACGGCCTGCTGGTTACCCATCAATGAAGGGTTGGCGCAAACCGTCTTCACCGGCGTGCTCGTGGCCAGCAGGTTGCCGTTCACGTCCAAAATGTCGCCTCGGCGCGGCGCTTTGAGAAATTCACGGGTTGTATTCTGCTCCCCTACCCGGGCCAGTTCGTCATGCCGCAACACCTGCAAATCCACGAGCCGGTAGCCCAATCCGGCAAACGCCGCGCCCAGGACCAGCAGCAGCAGCAACGTGCGTCGCAGTTGTAGTTTGTTGCTCATGTTCCAGACGGCCAGCCGCCCGCGGCGATCGGTTCCTCACCCGACGGCGTCACGGGCGGCGGCCAAAGTCACACGCTATTGAGTCGTCGCGCCGGTTTGGCGCACAGCCAGCCGGTTGGTGGCGCTCCCGATTCCAGGTGGCAACGCCGACAGTTCGGGCAGCCGCCAGATTTGCGACGGTTGCGCCGGAGCGAGACCGAGATTCAATTCCCGGGCCCGCCGGTCCAGCATCAGCGGTGAACGCAGCATCGCAAGCTGATCGTTGAGCTTTTGATTTGCATCCTGCAACTGCTTCAGGCGGATTTCCCGCTGCCGGATCTGCTGGTCGAGCTGAAAAATCTGGCTCTTTTGCCAGACGTAACCAACCGCTGAACCCGCGATCAACAGGCACAAAAACAGCGCCTTCAACGCCGGTTCGAATCGGATTACCGCCGACTGACTCTTTCGATTTCTCATCGCCTAAATTCTTTCCATCACCCTCAATTGCGCACTTCGGCCGCGCGGATTTCCCGCCAGTTCGACCGTTCCCGGCCGGATAGCTTTGCGCGTGACCCATCTCAGCTCCGGCACACGCGGCTCGCGCAGCTCCGGAACATCCACTTCGCCCGCAAACGCGTAATCCCGCGCGCGTGCGCGACCGAAGTCCTTCACTATCCGGTCTTCCAGCGAATGAAACGTGATGACCGCCAGCCGCCCCCCGGGACTCAAGATTTTTACCGCCGCGTCCAGCCCACGTTTCAAAGAGCCGATCTCATCATTGACCGCCATCCGCAGCGACTGAAAAACCTGTGTCGCCGGGTGCGATCTTTTCCCACGGCGCGGTGACACGCATTCGATCAACTCCGCCAGTTGCCGGGTCGTGCTAAACGGCCGCCGCTGCCGGTCGCGGACGATGGCATTCGCCAACCGCCGGGCCTCCCGCTGGCCGCCCAGTTCCTCAAAAATCGTTGCCAGTTCTCCGGCATTCGCGCCGTTCACCAAATCCGCCGCGGTCAGCGATTGCCGCGTGTCCATCCGCATGTCCAGCGGTCCGTCCTGCTGGAAGCTAAACCCGCGCTCGGGACGATCCAGTTGCCACGAACTCACACCCAAATCCAGCAGCACCCCGTCACACCCTGCGACCGGGACCCAATCAGCCAGTTTGTCAAAATTGCCGCGGCGGAGCTCAAATCGTCCGGCGAACTCCGCCAATCGCGCGCGAGCCGTTTCAACCGCGTCGCCATCGCGATCGCATCCACACAACCATCCAGTCGGTGAACTCGCGGCCAAGATAATCGCCGCGTGCCCGGCGCCACCGATGGTCCCGTCCACGTAACGTCCTCCCGGTCGGGGCTTCAGTGCGTCCAGCACCTCCACCGCCATCACTGGTTTGTGAACGAAATCTGGCACTTTGCATCGGTTTCCGCCCGTCTAACTGGTCTTCATCTTCAAAAACCGGGAGCCCAACAATCCCCACGTTTTCTTCTCCGGTTCCCGCCCCGGCGCTTCCGGGCCCACTGCGGGACGGGATTTGAGCGGGACAACCTCGATGTCAACGTCGCTGAGGTCGTTCCGCAAAACCTTTATTGCGTCCAATGAGAGTTCCGCCTGCACCGGCGTTTCCCCACTCTCTCTCCAGGTCGCTGAGAACGCAGAACCTGACCCGAACAGGTTCAGCCGCCCCACCCATCCCGGGGAACGGCGCGGCTTCTGGTTCGGCAACGTCGGTCTTTTAGCGACCGCCGGCCGGTGATTGGCCGCCCGCGGCGCCGGAGAAAACGTCGGCAGCTTTTGGGTTTTAGCTGCGGCGACGGTGATTGGTGTTTTAACCGGCGCGGCGGCGGCATTTTCCGGGGAGATTGCCTCACCGGACTGGTTCGCAGACACAAATGGATTTTTCGGCGAACCAAATTTGGGCAGATAAAACTGTTTGTTGGCGCGATACGGACTTCCCCCACGGCGACGCAACGCCAAACTTTTTCCGGCAGCCAGCAGTGTTCCCAGTTTCATAGTTACTCCATGAGTCTGAAGGCGTCCGGCGCCAGCGCGGCGTCGGCAGCCTGAACTTTTTCGTAACGTTCCGGATTCCAAATCTCAAAGCGGTCGAGCAATCCGACCAATATTGCCTCGTTCTTGAGCCCCGCCTCGCGGGCCATCTCATCCGGCAGACAAATTCGTCCGGCTTTATCCACGGTCGCCTGTGCCGAGCCGCTGCCAATAATGCGCTTCAAAACCACCTTTTTAGGATCACTGTTCGGCATCTCATCAATGGATTGCATCAATTTCGCCATTTGCGTCGGGGGCAGCACCCGAACACACGATCCAATCCCCTCCCGCGGCCAGAGAATCAGCGTCAATTCCAAATCCGCCTTCTGCGGCAACCACTTGGCAGGAATCTGCACACGCCGCTTCTCATCCACGCCGTGTCGAAAGCGTGAATTGTAGTAAGTCGGCTCTCTGTTTGTCGTACCGGCCATTTGTTCACCGTGGGAACAGCGAACAGCCTTTCTCCCCACGACGCCCCATTATCACCCATTTTAACCCACCACGTCAACAAAAAATTTGCATATTTTTTGTGATTTATTCAGAAGTTATTCACAACCCCGAACCCGTGCGAAAACGCCCGAGGTTTGACCGCCGTCTCCGCCTCGCCGCTTGCATCTGGAAACCTGAATCTTGAAACTTGGCGGGATGCGAACGGCCGATTTCGATTACCGATTGCCGCCGGAATTGATCGCGCAACATCCATTACCCCGGCGTGATGATTCGCGGCTGCTGGTTTTGAACCGCGACGGCGGGCACCTCGAACATAGCCAATGTCGGGAACTCCCGAAATTGCTTCGTGCCGGTGATGTGCTGGTCTTGAATAATTCGCGGGTCATTCCCGCGAGGCTGCGCGGTGCGAATGCCCGCACTGGCGGGCGGTTTGAGATCCTGCTGCTTGAAGAAAGTTCGGCCAATGACTGGTGGACCATGCTGCGACCGGCCAAACGCGCCGGCGTCGGCACGCAAATCACCTTGTTCGACCCCCAGGGAAATCCAACCGGCATCTGCGCGACCGTAGTTGAAATCAACGATCAGGGCGACCGGCGGTTGACATTTTCCGGTCTCCCGGACATCCGCGGGCAGCTTGAACGGCTCGGCGAAACCCCGCTGCCTCCGTATATTCATCGCGCTCACGAACTGGTGGAAGACCGTGAGCGCTACCAGACGATCTTTGCGGCGATTGGCGGTTCGGTGGCTGCGCCGACAGCGGGATTGCATTTCACGCCCGAGTTGTTGGAACAATTCCGAGGGCGCGGAGTGCAGATTTGCTTCGTTACCCTGCACGTCGGTGCCGGCACATTTTTGCCGGTGAAAACCGAAACACTGGCAGCGCACAAAATGCATGAAGAACGATTTGCGGTCGGTGCCGAGACGGCTTGCATTATAAATGAAGCCAGGCGTTCGGGACGGCGAGTATTGGCTGTCGGCACCACGACCATGCGCGTGCTCGAAAGCGTCGCCTTGTTGAATCGCGGAAAAATCGTTGAAAATGACGGGAAAACGGGCATTTTTATTCATCCGCCATTCAAGTTTCAAATCGTGAACGCACTATTGACCAACTTTCACCTCCCCCGTTCCACGCTGTTGATGCTGGTGAGCGCATTCGCTGTCCCCGGCGAAACTCAAGGACGCGAAAAGATTCTAGCAGCTTACACCGAGGCTATCCGGGAACGTTACCGTTTTTACAGCTACGGCGATGCGATGCTGATTTTGTGAGTACCAGACCGAAAGCCGGAAAATCGACGCTGCCATTCGTGCTGGTGAACATGGCGATGACAGCCGATGGCAAAATCGCCACGGCGAACCGCGCGGCTGCGTCTTTCGGCAGCGCGCGTGACCACGAGCATCTGCTGGAATTGCGCGCGACCGCGGACGCCGTCATGGCCGGCGCGCGGACCGTAAACTCCGCGCTCATTAATTTAGGGCCTGGACCGGCGCGATTCCGGAGGCGGCGGTTGAAATACGGCCTGGCAGAGTACAATTTGCGGATCATTGTGAGTGGCAGCGGCCTGGTCAACCCGCAGGCGGATATTTTCAAACATCGTTTTTCGCCCATAATTGTAATGACCACCCAACGCGCTTCGCCGGCCAAATTGCATCAACTGCGGGCCGTGGCAACCGAGGTGAAGATTTTCGGGAACCGAAACCTCAATCTTCGGGCGGCACTGGGATGGCTGCACCGGGAATGGGGCGTCAAACGCCTGATTTGCGAAGGCGGAGGTGAATTAAATTCAGCTTTGTTCCAGGCCGGGCTGGTCAATGAACTTCATCTGACCATCTGTCCGAAAATCTTCGGTGGTCGCGCTGCGCCGACGATTGCCGATGGCCGGGGTTTCCGTCGGCTGGCCAAAGCCGAGCTGCTGCAAATCAAATCCTGCAAACGTGTTGGCGATGAGTTATTTGCCGCGTTCGCAGTATGCCGAAAACGTGAATAAACCCCGGGTTATTCACAGGCCCGGTTTACGGTCCAGCTTGCGCCAATTCAAGGCTGGTGCCGTTTGCGACGGGATTTGGCCCGGATGGCCGGAGCACAGTGGTTGAGGACCAGCCGGCCTTGTGGGGAACAGTTGTGGCCAATTTATTTCGTTGCCGAAGCGGCCTTCGTTTCCAGCCAGCGCGCAAACAGCCACAGCACATCGCTTAGACGATTGAGATAGACCACGATCTCGGCGTTCTTCATTTCCCCGGCATCTTTCAGCACGCACACGCGCCGTTCGGCGCGACGACAGACCGTTCGCGCCACGTCCAGCGCCGCCGAACTTTGCGTAGCGCCCGGCATCGCCCAGCCTTTGAGATTGGGGATTTGCGCTTCAATTTCGCGGGCCAGCGCGTCCAGTTTCGTCGTCGTGTCCGGCGTAACCGGCGAATAACCGTCTTTGCGGTAGCGCGGCAAATCCTCCGGGAGAACGCACAACTCGCCCATTAACACGACCAGGTCCTGTTGGATGGCAAACAGGTTTTCCCGGACGAAATCATGTTCCACCGCGGCGCGCGCCAGCCCGAGGGCGGCGTTGAGTTCGTCCACCGTGCCGTAGGCCTCGACGCGCGGATGCGATTTGGAAACGCGCCGGCCATACATGAGTGCGGTCGTGCCATCGTCGCCGGTTCTGGTTACAATGCTCACCGCGACCAGCTAACCCGCGAAACCGGCACTTGCCAAGCAGAACTCACACAAAACTTCAGCCACGCGAAAGCCGCCGGGGCGGGAATCCGGGTGGGGATGCGGCGCCTCCCGGCGTCAGCAACGGATGCGTTTGTGACGGATCATCAAAAACAGCGTCCCGCCCAATATGGCAAGCGAAACCGTGCTCGGTTCCGGGGCTGGAACGATAAATAAGTCGGCCGACGAAATATTATAGTTATTGGGAAAGTTGGCGGTCAACAAATTGTAAGCGATATCAAACGGCGACCCATCCGAATTCGTTCCACCGGGCTTGAGATTGCTCAAATCAATTCCCACCAGGTCCTGAAACAAGGAAGAGGCCGAACCGAGTTGAATGCCAACGCCATACATCTGTGAACCTGCGTTTTCGAGGCATAATCCCGGGAAATTGGTCACCACCCCCATCAACGTCGCCTGCCCATTGACCGTGCTGATCTGAAACAGGTCTGTGTTGTTGGCGCTGACTCCGCCATCCGTGTCATACAGATTGCCGTCTGAACCGAAGCGAATGTTCTGCCCCGAATTGCCAATGGCGCTGTTGTTGAAATTACCGACAGGCGAAGCCGCACCGGTGAGTGGATTGATGGTGTAGAGCGCCCCTTGCGTCGCTCCGTAAAGCGTCCCATCGGACGCGATGGCCAGGGATTCAATGCCACCGACATTGAAGGAAACACTGGTCAGGACTGCGCCGTTGTTGGTGTTCAATGTCACCAGCGATGCCGTATTAATAATGCCATAGAGATTGCCATTGGGCGAGGCGGCGATGTCGTTGAACAGGGTTGAGCCTTCGCTGCCCAGTTGCGTGAAATTGCCGGTCAGTAGATTGACCGTGCCAAAACTGTTGTTGGCCTGGTTGAACTGCATCGCGTAGGCCGTCTGGCCGGAAGCCGGATTGGACGCGAACAACATCAGCGCCGCCGAAATGCAAACCAGCGTTCTCAATGTTGTTTCGACCAGACGCGCCCTTTCGCGCCATACCAGTACTGCCTGATAATCATTTTTCATACACTCATCTTTTTGAGTTGGTACCCGACCAAAGCTGATAAACAAAAAATGCGCCAGCGCAGCCCTCTGCCAACAACAAGCGCGGTTTTGAGTCAAATGGGACTTCTACCCGTATCCCAAGCTTGCCGTTCAGCAGTCCCGATGCCATTGCGGCAGGCTGCTGTAAACCTGTAGCCGCAAAGTCCTTGTCTTGAAGAATGGCAAAAAGCGTCTTGTTTGAACAAACGCTGTCTCAAAAAACGGCACGCCGACGGTGATTGATCAGAAACTACGTTCCGTTTCCCGGCAAATGTCGTGTGGAAGAATGGTCGGTCCCCCTCACCGCGGAACGATTGGTCGGCGGCGGCAGAACCGGGACTGGCGGCGAAATCAACCGTTGGTAGGCGAGAATGCCTTTCACGATTGCCTGCGCCATCTGCCGGCGGTACGCGTCACTGTAGATCTTCCTGCCTTCAACCGGATGCGTCATATAACCGCCCTCAATCAAAATGGCCGGCATGGTCGCATCACGCAGCACGGCAAATCGCGCCCGCCGCACGCCGCGGTCCTCCGCGCCCAGGTTTCGCACAAGTGATTTCTGGATTTGATATGCCAAGAGCAGGCTCCGTTGCTCAACCCGATTAGCGATCGTCGGGCCGTGATTGCTTCCCTCACCCTGCGCGTCGGTCGAACTGGCGCCCACTGGTGTGATGCAATATGTCTGCGGACCTTCGACTTCGTTTTTCCCGGTCGGAGTCGCGTTGAAATGCAGACTCACGAACAAATCCGCCCCGCGCCGGTTCGCCAGCGCCGGCCGGGCCGGCAAATCAACATAGGTGTCCCTGGTCCGTGTCATAATGACATTGAACCCGGCTTTTCTGAGCTGGTCGCGAACCTCCGCCGCCAGCGCCAGCGTGTAAACTTTTTCGTAATGCCAGCCCGCGCGATTGCCCGTGTCCTTGCCGCCGTGACCGGGGTCGAGGCAGATGGTCAAGATGCGGTTCGCGGACGATTTTTGCGGATAAATCAGCGGGCGAACTGCCGTGTTGAGATCGAACGGGGCGATAAGCAGTTCGCCCTTTGCGTTTGCGATGGGAAAGGAAAGTGCCACCCGGACGCCGTTGATGTCCGCGTAGCACGAATCCGCGTCAAACACCAGTCGCGTCGTCTGGCTGGTGAGGACCATCTCGTCACCGCGACTGGTTCTCGAGGCGCTCAACCCGTTTGCGCGCGCCCAATCCGCCAGCGAGACATAGTTCTGGCCGTTGACATAGGCCGCGCGCCCTGGCATCAAACAAAATGCCAGACACAACGCCGCGAAAGATGCGAAGGTTTTCAGCCGGGCAAACCGCGTGCTCATAAACGGCCAACTTGCCCCCGCCTCGCCAGAGATTCAAGTGAAATGGCGCCGGTAGACGGCTTCAGTGGTGCTGCGTCAGGCCGGCCGCCAGACCAAATGCGAAAATGACGGCGAAGATAACCAGGCCGAGAACCAGCAGAATCGTCCCAATCATGCCGCAGATTTTGCCTGCCTGAGTGGTGCCACGTCCGCTGGGATCCATGGTGCCCGCGTCCATTTCCTTGAGGTCACCGGCTCCCATAATCCAGGCCACGATGGCCAGCGGGCCACAAACAACCAAGCCGAGGATGCCGAGGACAAGTATAAGTGTGCCACGATGTGGTTTCATAATTAACAGGGTTCAATACCGACTTCTGTTGTTTAGCAACCCCGCTCCATTCTGGCAAGCTTCTTCGCCGGCGGCCAATTTTATCCGTTTCACCATCGCCGGGAATACGGTGCGAACATCAAGGAGGGCAGACAGATGGTGGCCGCCGGGAGTTTTGCCGGTGCGCGAACCGGGGCGGGTGGTTGAGGATTGCGATGCCGAAAGGTCAAACCGGTTTCGAGATATCCCGCTGAAAGCGGTGTTTCCGTCGGCGTTCGGAAACCTTCGCCATCAGGGCGGGAGCGAATCCGAGCGCGAGGAATACCGGGACGGCAACCAACATCGCCCGAAACACCCAGTCCGTAAGCTTGACCGCGAGGGGATTAAAAAACGCGTCGGCCAAAGGATCATAGACACGCGGGCCGATCGCGTGTTTCCCCCAGGCGATCGCGCCGTTCGCGTACCAGCCGAAGGCAGCTCCGCCCAGCGCCACCGGGGCAATCGCCACTCCCCCCATCGCCATGATCAGCCCCGCCGCGACACTCCCGCAAGCGAAGATGCCAACCGCGACGACGGAAATGGAAATCACGCCATAGCCGAATATTCCGCAGGCAATCACTCCCACCGCGACGTCGCCAAAGGCAATCACACCTCGCGGCGCGGTTCCCACGGCGATAATCGCTTTGGCGATGCGTTTACGGCCGGTGGCCGGATCAACCCCCGTCGCCACATGTAGCAGCGGCCAGCCAAACAAGGTAACCTTGGAACGGTATTCATAGCTCAACTTGCGGCTCACCTCGGGCGACAGCCGGGAGGCAACGCCGGCGACGGCTGCCAATTCGGCTTTCAGCTCCGCCGCCTGCTGGCAGCGGCGACCGGGCTCTCGCTCCAGCAGCTTGAGCACCAGCTCGTCCACCCGCGCGTCCACCGCCGATTTCTCCGAGGGCAGCGCGAAACGGCCCAGTGGCAATTCGCCGGTCAACATTTCGTAGAACACCACGCCCAGCGCATAGAGGTCCGCGCGGTGGTCCACCGCCAGTGGCTTGTCGATCTGCTCCGGGGCCATATAGTGCAGCGTGCCCAGAACTTGATTGGATAGCGTCAATTTCAAGTCCGGCGAAGCCGCACCCAGCAATTTGGACAGCCCGAAATCGGCGATCTTCAGGTGCCCTTTTTTGTCCACCAGAATATTTTCCGGTTTGATGTCGCGATGGACAACGTGCTCGCCGTGGGCATATTCGAGCGCTTCGCAAATCTGCAGGATCAGGCCCAACGCATCGCGCGGCGCCAGCCGGCCGGCCTGCAACATTTGCCTCAGATTTATCCCGTCCACAAATTCCATGAGGAAGTAATAGAGCGGGCCGGACTGCCCGAGGTCAATGACCGTGACCACATTCGGATGGCTGAGCCGGGCGAGGGCCTGGGCTTCGCGGGCAAACCGTTCGGCGAAGGCGGGTTCGGCAGAAATTTCCCGAGGCAGAATCTTAAGGGCCACTGTTCGGTCCAGACCGCGCTGGCGGGCCTTGTAAACGACGCCCATGCCGCCATGACCCAGCAGGCCAAGGATTTCGAGTTGCGGGAAAAGACTCCGCAGCGCGACCGGATGCGGCGGAGAAAAGCCGGCGCTCCGACGGGGCGAAGATGCGGCGCTCTTGCCTGCCGCGACGCATTTGGGACACAATCTCTGCGGTGAATCCGCAGGAAGCTCTGCCCGGCAAGACTCGCAAATGCGCAGCGTTTCCATTTCGCCTGTGGGCCGGAAATGCCCGCTCTAAATTTCGGCGCGGCGCAACAAACGGGTCTCCCCGCAATTTGGCTTTTGGTCAACTTCTTTTGGTTCAACCGGAAGCGCAGTTGAAGGTTGCCCGATATGGACATCGGGCACGGTTGGGGTCAGAACCGGGAGTCGGCTCTGCCGCAGCTCCCCGGAGAAAAGCATCAAGTATCTGACCCGCCAATTTTCCAGGCCACGACAAAGGAGAGCAGCAGGCCCAAGGCACTCGTGCCCAGATAGGTCGGGGAGAGCATGGTCATGTGCGTTGCCACCAGCATGCCCACTTTCCCCAGAATCGAGCCGAGAAGACAGCACACAACCGCAATTACTGAAAAAAAGGCGCCCGGACTGTTCAAGGAGCCAAATCTCACGGCGAACCCGCAGATCACGGCCGAAAGCACGCAGAAAATAAACGGCACATCAAAGCCGAACAGCCAGGAAAGACCGGTCCAGACCAGCGCAGACAGTAATGCGCCTCCGAATCCGAAGGCCAGACTGCGGACCAGGATGGCGGTGTCCGAGTATTTCTTTTGAGCTTTTTCCTTGGGCGCAACGAATTTCACCTTCACGGGGACGCAAGCGCCGCCACATTTCCGGCAGAAAAAATTTGTACCTTCGCTCGTTTTCTTGGTCGTTACACACGCCGTGCAAAAAAGCTCGTTGCATTTCCGACACAACCATTCGCCGGCAGTTTTGTGATGATGTTTACACATCGTTTTCCCTGCTGGAGGTTCCGCGAAGTCCGTGCCGGTTCTCGTCGCTCCTGCGGGTGAGGCTGTCACCGGGACGAGCGGTGGCGGCGCCTCTGGCATTGGTCGGACGGCTGGTGCCGGGGCCCGGCCCAAGGCCGTGACATTCAAGCTGCCCACCGGCGGCGCTGAAGTCGGGCCGGCCGGTCTGACCTGCACGGCGCTGGATGTGGCGGCCATCGGCGCGACCACCGGCGTAGCGCTGCGCGCCCCCAGAGGCACCGGCGCATCAGCCGCAAGCACCAGAAACACATTGCCCAACCGAATGAACTGTCCCGGCTGAACGACGCCTTCATTGACCTGTGAATGCAAAATAAACGTTCCGTTCGTGGAACCCAGGTCCTTGATCAAGACCGACCCGCTGTCCACGACGATTTGAGCGTGGAAGCTGGAGACCGAAGGATCATCAATCGGGAAATCATTGGAATCGTCGCGCCCCAGGGTATTCGTACCCGCCTTGAGCGCAAACTCGTGCCCTTGGGCTGTGCCGGAATGGATGATCAGTTTGGGCATAAATGAACCACGCTTGTCAGGGTTGCGGAGTTTATAATTACTCACCGCAAAAAAGTCCACAAAAAAAGGACTGCACTCAAATACGCCGCCCGACAACCCACTACGCACAGAAGCAGATTGACGAAGAGCAACGGTGAATGAAACCGCGGCCGGCTTTTCCGCTTTACATCCCGTCGGTTTGGATGAAGCCTGCCAACGGAAATGATAACACTTCGAATTTCCCGGAAGACATTGGAAGCCAACGCGCTGGCCGCGGGTATGGCCCTGATTTTCCTTCTCGCCGGCCCGGTGCACGGATCGGAATTCGCCTTCGGCGCAGACTTGTCATTTTTGAAACAGGCCGAGGATCAGGGGACCGTTTTCAAAGACGGGACCAACGCCGTGCCCGGCCTGCAATTGTTCAGAAACCATGGCTACAACTGGATCCGCCTGCGCCTCTTCGTCGAACCAGTCGGCGGAAAGTTGCCGAACGACGATGCCTACACGCTGGCGATGGCCACGGACGCCAAAAAACTTGGCTACAAGTTCCTGCTCGACCTGCATTATGCCAACTCGTGGGCCGACCCGGGCAAACAACCAACTCCGGAGCAGTGGAAGAACCTGACGCACCGACAACGCGTGAAGGCGGTCTTCGAGTATACGCGCGACACCCTGACAAAATTCCGCAACGCAGGTGTGTCGCCAGACATGGTGCAAATCGGGAATGAGATCACGCATGGGATGTTGTGGCCGGATGGCAAGCTGCCGGAACACTGGAACAATTTCGCCGACTACCTCCGCGCCGGGGTCAAGGGTGTGGATGCCGAGTGCGGCAAGGGGCCGCGCCCGAAAATCATGATCCACATCGACCAGGGAGCCAGCATCCCCAAAACGAAATACTTTTTCGACAAGTTTAACGCTTACAGAATCCGCTACGATGTCATCGGCTTTTCCTATTATCCCTGGTGGCATGGCAGCCTCGAGGACCTGCGGGAGAATCTGGCGTTTGCCGCCAACCGTTACGGCAAGGACGTCTATGTGGTCGAGACGGCGTATAACTGGAGACCGACCTGGGACTTTCGCAAAACCGCCGCGCCATTCCCTGAAAGTCCCGAAGGCCAGCGTGATTTTCTGGACGCCGTCACGCGCACAGTCATGAGCGTGCCGGACGGGCGCGGCATGGGTGTGTTCTGGTGGGAACCGGCGGTGGCCAATCGCGGCCTCGGCGCCCGCGGATTCTTCGACCAGAATGGAAGCGCATTGCCGGTGCTCAATGTTTTTGACAAGTACACCCGCCCGTAACGGCTGCCGGCAGGCGGCCGATTCGCCGATCCAGCTACATGGGGAAGCGGGCGCTTTGACACCCGCAAGCTGGAGTTGACCAGCCGGGTTTGTCCGCAATTCGTCACCCACAACCGGAACGTGCTGCGCAAAAGAGTCCTACACGGAGCAGGAACCCTCGGCGGAAATGTCCTTGTGCAAGCTGGTTTGCCTCGAAACAGGACGATTATTCGGGAGGTAGAGGATTAAAGGCTGCCTGTTAAGGGGTGAGAGTCTCAAATGCGGCCTTCGCGCGCGCGACGGCAGGCGGTTTGCTTACCTTTTACTTCTATGGAGCATCGCATGAAAACAACTATTTCGTTCGGTTTGTGCGTTGCCCTTGGCATGAGTTTCGTCACGGGCTGCGCGCACCAATCCGCGTTCCAAGAAGCCCCCGGCGCCGCATGGGGACAACCACCGGCGAAGCCGGTTAACCCACACGGTCAACCGCCACTAACGGCGGACATGAACTCGAGCACCTCGATGGTGCCACCCGACGGATCCGCGTCCGACGCAATCGGGACGGTTTCCCCCGACGCAACGACTTCGCCGATCGCCCGGCCGGCGGTTCCGGCTGTTGATGTTCCCACAGCAACTGCGCCAATCGCTGAAGCCGCCACAATTGGAGTTCCCGTTGCGGTCGCGCCCGTTTCCCAGGCACTCGCCGCCGCCATTCTTGCGGCTGAAATTTCTGTTGCGGTTCCGATCACAAACGAAGTTCGGGTCGCTGCGACGACGGTTGCTCAAACTCCTACAGCCGCCCTGCCGGTGGCCGAAACTTCTGTCACAGCCGCTTCCACGAACGAAGCCCCGATTGCTGTCGCGCAAGCAACTCGAACCGGCACTGCCGGTGTTCCCGCGGCTGATCCTGCCGCACAGCCCACCAAAGAAACATCGACTGCGCTCACCGTCCCGGCCGCCGAAACGTCGGGCAGTGTTGCTCGTGTAAATGACACTTCGACCGTCGACCCGCAAGAAACCAGAACCTCCGCGATCAGCAGTCCGGCGGCTGGAGTTACTGCTGCTGTGACAAACGAAACCTCGACCGCCCCTGCCCCGGTTACCGCAGCACCCGCAGTCGCCGTGGCGGCTGCCGAAATTCCGGCCGATGCCGCTTCCACCAACAAAACTCCGGCTGCGGCTGCACCGGCTACCGAAACATCGGCTGGCGTTGCTTCCACGGCGGAAACTCCCGTCACGATCGTTCCCACGAATGAAGCTGCCGCTGCGGTCGCTACAACGAACGAAACTCCGACTGTGGCTGCGCAAGAGATTCGGCCCCCCGCTTCCAGCGTTCCGGTGGCTGAAGTTAGTGCCGCTTCCGCAAACGAAGTCTCGTCCAGCGCCGCCGCCGTCACCGAAGCATCCGCTGCTGCCGCTCAGGTGACAGAAACGACCGTCACGGCTGCCCCCGCAAATGAGGCTTCCGCCACGGCCAGCCAGGTTGCTGGAACATCCACAACCGCCGTTCCAGCCGTCGAATCCGCTGTCACAACTCCTTCCACAAATGAAGCTTCCGCTACAGTCGCTTCTACGAACGAAATTACTGCTGTTGCCGCACAGATGACTGAGACGGCCCCCGCCGGTGGTCCGGCGATCGCGGCTGCGGCCCCTGCGGTCGCTACCTCGACTGCTGAGTCGGCCGCACCGGTTACGAATGAAACTCCAATCGCCGTTGCGGCGGCGACCGAGAACCAGGCTGCGGCTGCACCCGCGGTTGAAACTCCCCTTACCGTCGCCGCCACAAACCACGCTCCAGTCGTTGTCACTCCGGCTGCCGAAGCATCCGCCGCCACCACTCCGGTGGAGGAAATTCCCGCCGCGACCGCCACGACACATGAGGCTCCAAGTTCTATGTCGACGGTGGCTGAAGCTACCGCAACTTCCAAAGATGAAACCCCGGCTGTTGCTGCGCCAGTTACCGCAGCGCCCACAGCCGCCGCTCCGGTGACTGAAACAGCCGCCATTCTGACCACGACAAATGAAGCCCCGAGGACTGAGGTCGCTGCCAGCATAGCGCCGGCTGTTCCAGCCGCTGAGATTCCAACAGCGACTGCTCCAGCTGCAGCAGCTCCTCCAAAGGAGGTTCCCGCTGCAGCCGCCACGGTTACGGAGGCACCCGTCGCCGCCGCGCCAGCGACTGAAACTCAGGTTGCTGTCACCGCCACAAACGAGGTTCCGGCGACTACTGCGCCGGCTGCGGAAGCAGCCACCATCGCCGCTCCGGCCACTCAAGCCACCGCAGCGCCTACGAATGAGGTTGCCGTCGTCGTCACGCCAGTTACTGAATCACCTGCTGCTGCCGCTCCGGTGGCGGAAACCTCCGTTGCCGTCGTCTCCAAGAATCAAGCGCCAGACACTGCCGTTACCACCGGTGTTACCGCTACTGAAGCCGCTGCCGTTACACCGGCCGCCGCTGTTGAAACTTCGACAACAACTGTTCCCACTGCTGCAGTTCCTACAAAAGAGGCCCCGGCTGTAGCTGCCGCGGCTACGGAAGCACCCAGCGTTGCTGATCCGGCGCCTCAACCTCAAGTTACCGTCACCGCCACAAACGAGGTTCCAGCGACTGCCACCCCGCCTTCGGAGGCAGCTGCCATCGTTGCTCCCGCCACCCAGGCTGCTGCTGCGCCTGTGCAGGAAGTTCCGGCTGCTGAGAACCACGCTGTTGCCACACCGGCCGCTGAGGTTTATGTCAGCAGTGCTCCCGCGTTTGAGACTCCAGTTTCCCAGACTTCCGCCGCCGCCACGCCAGTGGTCGAAACCGCCGCTACTGAAGCTCCGGTCACTGCTACCCCCACCAAAGAAGCGCCAGCCAGCGCCGCTCCGGCCACCGTGGCCACCGTCGCCGTCGTGCCGGCTGTTCTCACTGTTGAAACTCCAACGCCAACTGCTCCCGCTGCCCAAGTACCTGCAAGTGAAACTCCGGCCAGGGTTATTCCGGCCGAAACGACTTCTGTTGCCGCTTCGGCCCCGGCCGCCGTAACACCCGCCGCAGTCGCTCCAGTTCTTGCAGCTCCCGTAACGGCTGCTCCGGCCGCAACAACTCCGGTGGCCGCCCCCGCTCCTGTGCCGGCAACGCGCGCAACAGCCATTCCCGTAGTGGCCGCGCCAGCTCCTGCCCGACCGGCAGTGGCGCCGCCACCGCACAGGCCAACCCCGGCGCCTGCCGTGAACCGATCAGCGGGTCCGCGCAAACCGGCAATCCCCGGTTTTCAAATCCGGACCGTCTCCGGAGACATCTATCAAAACGTGTTCGTGGAAAAGGCGGTATCGGACGGAATCATCATCAGCTACACGCTCGACAATGGCGGCATAGCGATGACGAAAATCTATTTCTACGAACTGCCGAATGATTTGCGGGAGCGATACGAACCAAAGCCGAAAAACGCCGGTCCATAGAAGGGCTTAAGCCGGCTGCCAGGGCGCTTTTCCTCGCACACCGCAACGCGGCAAGGTAGGTTGAAACCAGCATTGGCGTTTGGTTTTAATACTCAATCTTCCGGACGCAGGAGTTTGTTGCGTCTTGAATACGCCGGCCCCCCGGGTTTCCCAGGGTCCGATCGCTTGCAGCGTTGTTCCATTTAGTCCGCGCAACCTTCGGGGTTTCCCACCATTGGCCGGCCTTCGACTCTAGACATTCAGTCTTCCACCGCCTCGCTCGCGTTAAAAGTTTGATTTCCGGGAGCAATCGTTTTTAATGCGTCGGCTTAGTTTTTGAAATGAACATTCACGAGTACCAGGCCAAACAGTTGCTCGCCCGATACGGCGTCGCCGTCCCGCTCGAAATCCCGGCCCGGTCCCTTGATGAGGTCCGCGCCGCGGCGGAGAAAATTCTGGCCAGCGGCAGCACCAAAATCGTCGTCAAATCCCAGATCCACGCGGGTGGACGCGGCAAAGGCATATTCACGAGTGGATTTCAGGGCGGCGTGAAGGCAGCCGCGTCGGTGGATGAAGCCGTTTCCGTCGCCGGAAAAATGCTCGGCAATTTGCTCGTCACCAAACAGACCGGCCCGGATGGGCGCCGCGTGCAGACGCTGCTCATCGCCACCGGCGCGAAAATCAAAAAGGAATTTTACCTGGCCGTGCTGCTCGACCGCGCCGTGGGCCGTCCGCTGGTCATGGCCAGCACCGAGGGTGGCATGGACATCGAGGAGGTCGCCGCCCGAACGCCGGAAAAAATTTTCAAGGAATGGATTGATCCTGCCGTGGGCCTCATGCCGTTCCAGGGGCGTAAAATTGCGGCTGCGCTTGGTCTCACGGGCGATTTGCTTAATGCCGCCGCCAAACCGGTTTCCGGCGTTTATACGACCTGGTGGGAATGCGATGCGTCGCTCGTGGAAATTAACCCGCTCTGCGTCGTCGAATTACCGGACGGCAAGGATTCCGTGGTGGCGCTGGACGCGAAAATATCGCTCGATGACAACGGGCTTTACCGGCACAAGGACATCCAGGCGATGCGCGATTTGAACGAGGAAGCACCGCTGGAAATCGAGGCCAGCAAGTTCAACCTGAATTACATCAAGCTCGACGGCAACATAGCCTGCCTCGTTAACGGCGCGGGGCTGGCCATGGCCACCATGGACATCATCCAGCATTTCGGCGGGAGCCCGGCCAATTTTCTCGACGTCGGCGGCGGCGCGAGCCAGGAACAGGTCACCGCGGCATTTAAAATCATCCTGCAAGACCCGCACGTGAAGGGGATTCTGGTGAACATTTTCGGCGGCATCATGGATTGCAACGTCATCGCCACCGGCATTGTGGCGGCGGTGCAGGAAACGCACTTGAACCTTCCGCTGGTCGTCCGGCTCGAAGGCAACAATGTCGCAGCCGGCAAAAAGACCCTGGCCGAATCCGGCTTGAAACTCATCACGGGCGATTCCATGGCCGATGCGGCGCAAAAGGTGGTGAAAGCAGTGGGGAAATAATGGACGTTTTGACGAGTTAAGGCACATGATCCGGGAAAGGAACGAAATTGCACGGCCGAACACAGTCGCAGGGGACCTGGAACCTTATCGCCGACTGGTGGATTTGCAAAAACAGATGATTGAACTGGCCCAACAGCATGAACAATCGAAACGCAAGCGCGACGCCTTGCACGAACAAATGGCGCATGAGGCGGCCAACCGTCGGCACAACCGCCACGATTTGCGTCATCGGCTGCAACGCTCGGCGGCCAGATTTTTAAAACGCCTGTCGGGATTGGCGTCATCGAAAAACAGTCCCGGCCTAATCGATCGCAACCAACGATATTGAAATATGATTACTGAAATCGCCTTTAGTTGTTATCCGGTCAAGGACATGGCGCGGGCGCGCAAGTTTTACGAAGGGGTGCTCGGCCTGAAACCCACCACGGTTTTCGGTGAACCCGGCGGAATGCAATGGACGGAATACGACATCGCCAGCGGCACGCTCGCACTCGGCTGTGGCGCGCCGGATTGGACGCCGCGTCCGGATGGCTGTTCCGTCGGTCTGGAAGTCGAGAATTTCGATGAAGCCATCGCGCGTTTGCGTGCGAACAACGTTAAATTCCAGGTGGAGCCGACGGCCACACCCGTTTGCCGCATGGCATTCATTTTCGACACCGAAGGCAACGCGATTTGCATTCACAAGCGGAATGCGAAATGACCAATCACCAGCGTGAAGACGGATTTGAAATCGTCAATCCTGAATCGTAAATCGTAAATTCCGCATGTCCATTCTCGTCCAATCCGACACAAAAGTCCTCGTCCAAGGTATTACCGGCAGCTTCGGCGCGAAGCACGCACAGCTTTCGCTGGATTACGGCACACAAATCGTCGCCGGGGTCACGCCGGGCAAGGGCGGACAGGTCTTTGAGCATGCTGGCAGGAAGGTTCCCGTCTTCGACACAGTTACCGAAGCGGCCAAACAAACCGGCGCAACCGCTTCCGCAATTTTTGTCCCGGCGGCCTTCGCGGCGGATGCCGTTCTCGAAGGCGCAGACGCCGGATTGGAAGTGGTTGTATGCATTACTGAAGGCATTCCGGCGCGCGACATGATCCGTGTGAAACGCGCAATGGAAGGGAGCCAGACTCGGCTCATCGGACCGAATTGTCCCGGCATCGTCACGCCCGGCGAAGGCAAGGATTCCCACGGCGGCTGCCGCATCGGTATCGCACCGGGTTACATCCACAAAAAGGGCCACGTCGGCGTCGTCTCGCGCAGCGGCACGCTCACCTATGAGGCCGTCTGGCAATTGACCTGCCGCGGCGCCGGGCAATCCACGTGTATCGGCATCGGCGGCGATCCGGTACCCGGCCTGTCACATCTCGACGTTATCAAACTGTTCAACGACGACCCGGACACGCACGGCATTATCATCATCGGTGAAATCGGCGGTGCGGCCGAAGAAGAAGCCGCCGCGTGGATCAAAGCCCACTGCAAAAAGCCCGCGGTGGGTTTTATTGCGGGCGCGACCGCGCCGCCCGGACGCCGCATGGGCCACGCGGGTGCCATCATCAGCGGCGGCAAGGGCACGGCGGCGGCGAAAATCGCCGCATTCAAGGACGCCGGCATCGGCGTTGCAACCACCCCGTCGGAAATCGCCGACACGCTGTTGAAGATGATGTGAAACTTGTTCGTGAAATGTAATGCGCGAATTACTTCACAGCGGCGTTTTTCATTTTCACGTTGCACATTTCAGGTATCACGTCCCATGGGCATTGTTAACTTCATCCTGAATCTCGCCGGTCTGTTGTTGTGGCTCAATTGGCGTTCGCTGCGTTTCGATCCGCTCGGCCGGCGGAAACCCGCGACCCTGATCGGCACATTGCGGCGCGCTGAGCCGCGGCGTTTGCGGCATTGGCATCTGCTGGCGGCGATCGGCGCGCTGCTGTTCGTGCGCGCGGTTTTTTACTGGCAGCTCGGATTGGTGTCCAGGCCGGTTTGGGCGGGAACGCTGGACCTGGGTATTATCACCCCCTCGTTTCTGAGCAATTCATTAAGCGACATGTGCCTGTTTTCCATTTTCAGTTTCGGGCTGATGCTCGCCGTGGTTTACCTGTGGCTGGTGCTCCTCTCGATTCTGGCCGGGCCGGAACCGATGCACAGCCTGGTGCGAATGCAACTGGGCGTGACGGACCGCTGGCCAAGGCGGTTGAAGTTATTTTTGCCGCTCGCGGCCACAGCGTTATTGTGGTGGCTGGCGAGCTGGTTGCTGGAGTGGTGCGGAATCATTCCCCCGCCAGTCTCGGTGGCGCATCGGATTGAACAGTCGCTGCTCATCGGCCTGGGCAGTTATCTGGTCTGGAAATTCCTCATTGGCGCGCTGCTGGTTCTGCAACTGCTGAACAGCTACGTCTATTTCGGCAAGCATCCGTTTTGGAATTATGTAAATGCCACGGCCCGAACGCTGTTGCTGCCTTTGCGCCGCGTGCCGCTGCGCGCCGGCAGGGTGGATTTCGCGCCGGTTCTGGGCACGGCCCTGGTGTTTCTGCTGGCCGGACTGGCCGAACGCGTACTGGGCTCTGTTTACAGTCGGCTGCCGTTCTGAAAATGATCCACCGGCCTCGTCTTAGGCAATTTCACGGTGACGGTCGCGCCCGCGCCCTTTTCGCCGGAGATGGAAAGTGAGCCGCCGTGCAATTCAACCAGCCGCTTGGCGATGACCAATCCCAGCCCCAACCCCTGTTGGTCTTGCATCTTCCGGTCGAACTGCACGTAAGCGCCGATGCGCTTGATTTGTTCGGTGGAAAAGCCGCAACCGCGGTCGCTGACGGAAAGGACAATGTTGTTGAATTCTTCGCCCAGGGTGACGCGCACCGGTGAGCCGGATTCGGAAAACTTGAAGGCGTTTTGCACCAGTTCGGTCACGACCTTCCGGAAATACTCTTCGGAAATCGGCACGGAGAAGTCGGCGGCCTCGACGCTTAAATCATTCGGACGCCCTGCCTGCGCGGCCTGAACGGCCGCGAGTTCCTGAAGGAGAGTGGCGGTGTGTTCGGTTTTCCCGACGCGCAAAGCGCCGACATTTTTCGGGTCGGCGGCGACCAACTCGAGTTGCGCGTATACCAGAAAATTTTCGATCAACCGTTCGAGCCGCTGGCCCGATTTGTGGATTTCCTGGCCCATTTCGGCAATCTCGCCTGGTTTCAGGGTGGGGGCCGCGGTGGCCAGGAGTTCGGCGTTGGAAATAATGCCGTTGAGCGGCGTGCGCATTTCATGTGGCATGATGAGGCTGATGTTGTCGCGCAGGCTTGCCAGTGTGCGTTCGGCTTCATCGCGCACGGTCTGCGCCTTTTTGAGGCGGGCGTCCACCGCGGCGTAAAGCGCGTCTGTCGTGAAAGGCTTCGGCAGGTAATCGTCGGCGCCGAGTTCCATGCCGTGCCGCATCCCGACGTTGTCGGCGAGTCCGGTCATCAAAATGAACGGTATGGCGGCCGTGGGCGCTTCGTTGCGGAGCGAGGTCAGCGTCAGATAACCATCCACTTTTTCCATATTGACGTCACAAAGGATGAGATCAGGCAATTCCTTGCGCGCGGTTTCGATGCCCTCGGCGCCATTGGCGGCCTCAACCACAGAGAAACCCTTCTGTTTCAGCGCCAGATGGATCATCTCGCGCAGCCATTCCTCATCGTCAATAACCAGGATTTTTTTCATCGAATAGTGTGCTTCAACAGAGCAAATACCATGCCCGCTAAAGCGGCTGGATTTACCTCTGGTTTATGTAACTATTGACGGCAGAATTACTTCCGCTCTTCGATGGGGGTGTAGTGGCTGAGGGTGCGCCCGGTGTAAATCTGGCGCGGACGATAAATCCGGCTCTTCGTTTCCTCCATGATTTCTTTGTAATTCGCAATCCAGCCGGGCATGCGGCCGATTCCAAAAATCACCGGAAACATTTCCACGGGCAGGCCGATTGCCCGCATGATGATGCCGCTGTAAAAGTCCACGTTTGGATACAATTTGCGCTCCACAAAATAGGAATCCTGCAGCGCCGCTTCCTCCAGGCGCTTGGCGATGTCCAGTAACGGGTCGGTGATGTGCATAACCTTGAACAGGTCATCGCAGGCTCGTTTGATGATCTTGGCGCGCGGGTCGTAATTTTTATAGACACGGTGACCGAAGCCCATGAGCTTTTTGCTGCTGTTTTTGTCCTTGGCCGCCGCGATGAACTTTGAGCCGTCGTCCCCGGTCTTGTGAATTTCGCTGAGCATTTCGAGCACGGCCTGGTTCGCGCCGCCGTGCAAGGGTCCCCACAGCGCACACACGCCGGCGGCGCAGCTGGCAAACAAATTGGCCTGGCTCGACGCCACCATGCGCACCGTGGACGTGGAACAGTTCTGTTCGTGATCGGCGTGCAGCAGGAAAATCAAATCCAGCGCCCGCACCACCTCCGGTTTCAACTCATAGTCCTCATACGGCATCGAGAACAGCATGTGCAGGAAGTTGGCGGTGTATTTGTAGGCTTTCTTCGGATAAATCAGCGGGAGACCCAATGACTTGCGATAGGAATACGCTGCAATCGTCCGCACCTGCGAAATCAACCGGGCGGCATAAGTCTCAAATTCCTTCGCCTTGCCCCAGTGCCAATGCATCAGCCCCTCGTCAAAACAACTCGCCGCGTTGATCATCGCCGAGAGAATCGCCATGGGATGCGCCCCCACGGGAAAACCCTGGAAATGAAACTTCATGTCCTCGTGCAGAAACTGGTTATCCGTCAACAGATCGGAGAAGGTCCGCAATTGCGGGCGGGTGGGCAGCGTGCCGTAAATGATGAGGTATGCCGTCTCGATGAACGTGGATTTCTCGGCCAGTTCCTCAATCGGAATTCCCCGATAGCGCAATATCCCCTGCTCGCCGTCAATGAAAGTGATCTGGCTGACGCAGGAGCCTGTGTTCCCGTAGCCGTCGTCCAGCGTGATATAGCCGGTGTTTGCGCGCAGCGCCGAAACGTCCACCGCCTTTTCACCCTCGCTGCCCACGATGATCGGCAGCGTACAAGTCTTTCCATTCAATTCCAGTCTGGCCTCGTTGCTCATGTGTACCTCTATGGTCGGGTCGTGGTAGTACCCGTTTTCGACAGTTTGCGTTGAAAAAAAGATTTGGCAAGACGTGAAAACAAAATTTCAGAAAAATTTATGAGCCGATTCCACTGGCACGGTGTTCAATATTTCGGTTCAATTCCGAAAACCATGAAACGCTGGGCTGTTCTGACAGTTCTGCTGTATGGGCTGGCGCTGGTGCTGCTGACCGTGCCGGTGGTAATGGCCGCTTTCGGCAACTGGGGAATAAACAAAGACAGCAACACCGGTTTATCGGATGCCATTAAAATCTATTCCGTTTGGGGTTACTGGCTTTGGCTCGCCATCATGATGGCCGGACAGGCCTTGCTCCTGTTGTTGCCGATCAACCTGGCCGAACGCCGGTTGCCCGCCCGCCGGCCGCTCAAGACGCCCGTCATCGTCAGCGCATTCCTGTTGGCCAATCTTTGTTTCGCCGGGATTTTCTCCATCCTCTGCGCCATTTTCACCGATAAAGCATTCGAATACTATGACCTGTTCGCAATTTTCTTCGCCCGGACGAACCAAAACGGCCAAGCCTCTGGCAATTATTCCGGCTGGGGTGCGTTGTGGACCATGATTTTGACCGTCCTGATTTTCTGGGTGTTTTGGGGCGTCGTCTTCAACCGTTTCGCCAAAACCGATGACCCTGGCTCGCTCGTCAAACGCCTCATGCACTGGCTCCTGCGCGGCAGCATCCTGGAATTGCTCGTCGCCGTGCCCAGCCATATCGTCGCCCGGCGCCGCGACGATTGCTGCGCGCCCGCCGGCACATTTTGGGGTATCGCCACCGGCATCTCGGTCATGCTGCTCTGCTTCGGCCCCGGCGTGTTTTTCCTGTTTGTCGAACGGTTTCAACGCCTGCAACCGAAAGTGCAAGATGGCGGCGGAAATTCAGCCCCGTCAGGGGCGAAATCTGTGTAGAAGATGTTCCGATGAATTTTCAAGCTCCATCGGAGCGGCATCGTCAGAAAGTTGGAGTTCAAGCTTTAGCTTGCAGGTCGGCGGACACGCTGAAGCGTGAACTCCAACGGCGACGCGACTACGACGCTGAAACGTTTGCCGCTTTGTTGGATTGCACTGCCGGGTCATAAACGGCGCAATTTGCTGCTGGACAACGCGTTCAGACCGGCTTGCGGTCATTTTGCGAAAAAGGATAGGCTGCACGGCGCGAAAGATAGGCTGCAAAGTGCGGCGTCTATTATGAGGATAGAGTGCAAACTTCGTTCACCGGCTTCGCGCCTTTCGCCTTGTCATGTTTCGGCCAGCCGGATGCACGGGGGCAAGCGCCGCCTGCGCCGGCGAAATCGGCTAAGTCGCGTCGTTAGTGTCCAGCGGCGGCGGTGGGCGGCTGATGCGAAGCTTGGTCGGCGACGCAGGTACGGGGATTGACATAAGCGGTGTGGGCGATGGATTGGGAAACCGTTTCGCCAGGATTTCATTGGCCTTTGCCGTTCCATCGGCCCCGCAGTTTGGACAGCCAACCGCCACCGGCATCCGGCCGTTGACCGGCTCAACGTCGAATTGATAATTCTGACCGCAATTACACGCAATTTTGACTTCCATAAACCTCCTCGGCTAAATCTGACTGGAATATCACACTCGAAAATCGTCGTGTCCAATGATTTTCAACACTGACAATTCGGCTTTTCTTTTATTCGGCTCACTTTAATTTGCGCGGTGCAAATGGCCCTGAAACTGTTCAACACCCTGTCGCGCTCGATTCAGGATTTCACCCCGCTCGACCCGACGGGCAAAACAGTCGGCATGTATTGCTGCGGGCCGACGGTTTATGACTTTGCCCACATCGGCAACTGGCGCACGTTCGTCTTCGCCGACCTCGTCCGGCGCTACCTGGAATTCAAAGGCCACACTGTCACGCACGTGATGAACGTCACCGACGTCGAGGACAAAATCATCAAGCGTGTCCGGGAAACGAAGACTTCGTTGCGGGATTTTACGGATAAATACGAAGCCGCGTTTTTCGAAGACTTGAAGTCGCTGAATTGCCTTGAACCGCATCACAAGCCGCACGCTACCGAACACATCGCCGACATCATCGCGCTCGTCGAAAAACTGGTGGCGCGCGGTATTGCCTACAAGGCCGCCGATGGCTCGGTTTATTTTTCAATCGAAAACTATCGCGTCAGCGGTTCCACCTACGGCCGTTTGCTCAAAATCAACTTTGACGAACTCCGCACCGGCGAACGGGTCAAGAGCGACGAATACGCCAAGGAGTCGGTGGCCGATTTCGCGCTCTGGAAGGCGCGTGCGCCGGAGGACGGAGACATCTTCTGGCCCAGCCCGTGGGGCGAAGGCCGGCCCGGCTGGCACATCGAGTGCAGCGCCATGAGCATGAAAATCCTCGGCCGGAGTTTCGACCTGCACCTCGGCGGCGAAGATTTGATTTTCCCGCATCACGAGGACGAAATTGCGCAAAGCGAAGGCGCGACCGGTCAGCCGTTCGTAAAATATTGGCTGCATGGGGCATTCCTGCTCGTTGAAGGCAAAAAAATGAGCAAATCGCTCGGCAACTTTTTCACGCTCCGCGATTTGCTGGCAAAAGGTTTCGCCGGCCGCGAAATCCGCTGCCTCCTTTTACAGGCGCATTACCGCGAAACCTTCAATTTCACACTGGAAGGTTTGGAGGGCGCGCGCCAGTCGCTAGCGCGGATTGACGAGTGTCTTGGCAAACTGCGCGAAATTGAGGCCGGTGGAACGGGCAACTTGCCCGTTTCGGGCCGTCAACTTGCCGGCCAGTCATTGTCCGGCAAGTTGCCGGACAACACAGGCCAGTGGCCTGTGCCACCCGAATTGATTGATTCTTTCACTACCGCACTCGACGACGATCTGAACATCTCTGCCGCCTGGGGCGCGGTGTTTGATTGGGTGCGCGAAACCAATCGCCTGTTGGCGGAAAGCTCCCTGGTTTCAGTAAATGCCACCGACGCGTTGGCCGCATGGGACAAAATTGATTCCGTTCTGGGCATCGGCGTAAAACCGGAAGCGGAAGCCCCGACTGAAATTGTTGCTTTACTTGAAGCTCGCCAGGCTGCCCGCAAAGCCAAGGATTTCAAGCGAGCCGACGCGATTCGGGATGAGTTGAAGGCCAAAGGCTGGGTCATTGAAGACACGCCCAAAGGACCAAAGTTGAAAAAGATTTAACCACGAAACGCACGGATTACCCGAAAACGAAGGACAGAACCCTGCGAAAAAAAACTTTGGTGTATTTCGTGCATTTCTTGGTTTGATTCTTCGCGCAAATCGTAAATCATCAATCGTAAATCATAAATAGTGAAGGCCCCATTCATCACCTTTGAAGGCACCGAAGGCTGCGGTAAATCCACGCAGATCGAATTGCTCCGCGGTCAGATCAGCCAGTTGGGTTATCGCGTGCGCGTGTTCCGCGAACCGGGTGGCACTCCCGTCGGCGAAGAAATCCGCATCACGCTGAAGCACAGCAAGAACAACGTGGCCATGACCCCGGAAGCCGAATTGCTGCTGATGAACGCCAGCCGCGCGCAACTCGTACGCGAAGTCATCCGCCCTGCCCTCGCCGCCGGCGAGATTGTCCTGTGCGACCGCTTTTACGATTCGACCACGGCCTATCAGGGCTACGGCCGTGGATTGGACCTGGTGTTCGTCAAAAATGTAATTGATTTTGCCGTCGGCGATACCCGGCCCGATCTCACCTTGTTTTTGCACGTGCCGCCGGAAGTCAGCGCTGAACGCCTGCGTTCGCGTCAGGTCATCCTCCCCTTTGCCCGCGACCGGCTGGAAGAAGCCGACCGCCATTTTTTTGACCGGGTGGCCAAAGGTTTTCAGGCAATCGCCGCCGCTGAACCCGACCGTGTCCGCGCCGTGGACGGTACCGGACCGGTTGAGCTCGTTTTCTCGAGAATTTGGGAACTCGTCCAGCCCACCCTGCCCCGTGTCGGGCAGTGGTAGAGCAGTCAAGGTTTGGAGTTCCGCCTTCAGGCGGGGAAACCGGCTAAAGCCGGAACTCCAAACGTTTCTGGCCGCTTGCCGAAATCAGGGCAATGGATAAGCTTTGAGTGGAAACCATGAACGAAAAAACGATCGGCGAAATCGAGGCGCGCATCCGTAGCGCGGATTCCCTGAGCGAAGAGCGCAAACGCGAATTGCTCCAGTTGCTGGGCACGCTCAAGTCCGAGGTCGGGACGTTGGAAAAAACGCACGATGAACAGGCCCGGAGCATCGCCGGCTTCGCCCAGTTGTCAGCCCACGAAGCCACCCGCGCGGAGCAAAATCCGCAACTGCGCGAGTTGTCCATTCAGGGACTCCGCTCGTCCGTCGAGGGTTTCGAGAAATCCCATCCACGCCTCGTCGAAATCGTCAACACCATCAGCAACACTCTGTCAAATTTGGGAATCTGAAGGGATTTACGATTTACGATTTTCCCGGTTGCCGCCGCCCGCCTTAAAATCATCAATCATAAATCGTAAATCATAAATCCTCACGCGGCTCCAGCTTTGCAATCGCCGCCATGATTTCGTCGGCGATTTCCTGGTAGATTTCCTTGAGCCGCGCCTTGGAACAATCTTTCGCCTCGGCCCGCAATTCCGCAAAACACATCGGCTCGCCGAATTTTACCGCGATGCGGTGCGGCCGCGGAAATCGGCGATGCCGCCCGAACGCTTCAAATGTCCCGAACACGCGTACCGGCACCACGGGCGCGTCCGATTTCACGACCACCAGGCCAATTCCGGAGCGCGCGGGTTGCAACCGGCCATCGCGCGTCCGTGTGCCTTCGGGGAACAAAATAATACCCCCGCCGGCCAGCAACCGGTCGAGAATGCCTTTCAATCCCGCCGCGCCGCCGCCGTCGCGGTCCACCGGCACTGAGTTCCACGAACGCAACAATGCGCCGATGCCTGGAAACCGGAACAGGCTTTCGCGCGCCAGGTAATTGATCGGACGATGCAAGGCCGAGCCGACGAGTGGCGGGTCAATAAAACTGGCGTGATTGGAAGCCAGAATGACCGCGCCGGTTTGCGGCACGCGCCCGGCGTTGTAAGCGCGCCAGCGGAAAAGAATCGCGTAGATTGTCCGAAAAAAAGTCCAGCCGAGACGGTAGCTCAGATTCATAGGGAATGACGAATCCCTGAATCCAACGCCACCTCCTCGCTCCGCGAGGAACGAGCGGGGAGAGGATTGAGGAGAGGGGAATTTCCAATTAAAACGCACCAACTCTCCCCGGCCCTCTCCCCCAACTTCGTTGGCGGAGAGGGAGAAACATGGGCAACCAATGGAATTGGTAAGTGCTCTTTCGTCATTATGGTTCAGGCATTCGTCATTCGACAAGGCGTGGTTTATTTCCCCTGCCCCAACCGGCTGCGGATTTCCTTGAGAATCAGCCCGCTCGTCTGCTCCGAGGTCAGGTTCGAATTGTTGATGATTTTTGCGCCCAGCGGAATCATCAGCGGCGCCACGGCGCGCTGGCTGTCGCGCTGATCGCGCGCGGCGAGATTTTCGTGGACGCCATCAGCGGCGCGCCGGCGCGAACGTTCCTCGAGTTTCGCGTCGAGGTAAAATTTGAAATCGGTTTCGGGAAACACATTCGTCCCGATGTCGCGGCCTTCCATGACCAGATTGCCGAACTGAGTACATTCGCGCTGGCGTGTGACCATCCATTTGCGAACGTTCGGCACGGCGGCCACGTGCGGCACAGCCGCGCTGGTTTCGGCAGTGCGGATTTCCTTTTCCGGATAATGGCCAGCCACCAGCAGCCGCACCCGGTTATCCACGCAGACCAGCGACGTTTTCCATTTGCGGCACGCGGCGGCGACGGCTTTGGCGTTATGCACGTCAATCCGGTGCGTCAGGCAATACCAGGCCAGCGTGCGGTACATCGAGCCGGTGTCCACGTAAACGTAGCCGAGCGCCTTGGCGACCAGCTTGGCGTTCGTGCTCTTGCCGCTGGCGCTCGTGCCGTCAATTGCGATGACAATGTGTTTCAAGTGTTTGTGATTAGTTAAATCAGCGATTGGTTAAATGAGTCGAGCCCTTCGTCGCAATATTTCATTTAACCAGTCACTCATTTAACTCATTTAACAAATTACTCTGCAAATAACTCTTTATGCGCCAGTTTCCGTCCTGATTTCGCATCCAGAATTGTTGCGCCGAGGCCTTTGGGCGGCGGCGCGGCCAGTTTCTGGAAAAAGTTCGGGAACGTCTTCTTCACGCACGCAGGATTTTTAATTTTGATGCCCGGAATTTTCAATCCTAAAACCGAAAAACACATCGCCATCCGATGGTCGTTGTAGGTCTCAATCTCCGCGCCGTGCAGTTTTGACGGTGATATTGTCAGGATGTGATTTACTCTGTCGTCTTCAACTTTTGCTCCACATTTGCTTAATTCATCGTGTAAAGCTCCAACACGTTCAGTTTCTTGAACACGCAAACGGGCGAGGTCAGTAAATTTTAATTGAACTTTTCCCAGACAAGCTCCCAAAACGATTGCCGTCATTATGCTATCGCCGATATTTCGGTCTCGAGAAGCCGGCGTTCCGTTCAAAGCTAAGTAAAAAACCTGTGGAAAAGCCTCATCAATTTGCCATCCGGTATTGGGATTGTGACGTAAGGCAATTTCCGATTCTTTCGTGACAAATTCAACTTGCCCAGTCTCATTCATTTGGAGCTTTCCTAGCCAATCTGGGACCATAAAGAATGCCCCAAAAAAATAACTCCCGCTGCTCGCATCCGGCTCGATTTGGAAATTCCCGCCGTGATGTGGAAAGGCTTCAATCATTTTGGAAGTCATCGCCACGTAAGGCGATTCTTCCGCATTCTCGCCAATCACCTCGACTTTCCATCCACCCACTTTTGCGCACAGCAATAGCGCCGAGGCGAATTGCGAGCTTTCCGCGATGCTGACTTGGCACGACCGAATATTCTCCCTCTCCGCCGCGAAGCGGGGGAGAGGGCCGGGGTGAGGTGGCGCGTTTAACAAATTCCCCTCACCCTGCCCCTCTCCCCGCTCGTCCCTCGCGGGGCGAGGGAATCCACTTTGTTCGCCACCAAAAATCTGCACCGGCAACTTGTCATTCCCTTTTTCCGATTCCACGCGATAACCCAGCTCGCGCAAGGCCTGAAACAACGCCGCCTGTGGACGCTCGTGCATCCGCGGTACGCCGTGCAACCGATAAACTCCATTTCCCAGACAAACAAATGCCGCCAGAAACCGCGCCGCCGTCCCGGCGTTACCCACAAACAGCTCCAACGGTTTCTCCGCCGTTCCGCCGATCGGAATTTTTCCGCCAAGACCTTTGACCGTAATCGTCCGATTGCAGAATTCCTCCGGGTCGGGTTCCACCTTGATTTGAAATCCGAGTTTCTGGAGCGCCTCGGTCATTACTTGCGTGTCTTCGCTCCAGAGCGCGCCGCTGAGCGTGACCTCGCCGTCAGCCAGCGCCGCCAGAATCAGCGCGCGATTCGTGATGCTTTTCGAGCCGGGCACGGTAATTTCCGCCCGGACCGGTTTGTCCAGCGGCACGATTTCGATTATTTCCGGTAAAGCCATTTTAACCACGGATGGACACGGATGGACACGGATAGGTAGGGCGGGCAGTCCCCTGCCCGCCGCCGCGATGTCCACAATCAAGCGGCGCGCACGGAGTGACACGCCCTACCAACAGAATGAATCCTTGTTTATCTGTGTTCATCCGTGGTAGGTTCATTCCGGTGACGGCGAGGCGCAACCGGCGCACCAGTCGTCGCGGCGTTGTTTGGCCGTCTCAAAAAATGCCGCAATCGCCTGCGCGTCACCTTTCCGCACCACACGCTGGAATTTCTGCAGTTCGGCAACGAAGGCGTTCAGCGATTTCGCCAGATTTTTGCGGTTGGCCAGCGCGATGTCGCGCCACATCTCGGGCGAGCCGGACGCGATGCGCGTCGTGTCGCGAAAGCCATTGGCGCACAGCGCGGCCTGCAACTTCGGCTGCGCCGGATGCAACACCAGATTCGCCAGCGTCGCCGCAGCCACATGCGGCAAATGACTTGACCGGCTGACCAGCGCGTCGTGTATCTCGGGCGTCAATTCCAGCACCCGTGAACCAAGCGCTTTCCAGAATCGTTCAACGCTCTTCAGCGTCGGTCGGTTGGTCTCGCGTGTCGGTGTCACCACGCAAACGGCGTTTTCAAATAAATTCGCGCGCGCCGCAGCGACGCCGGTTTTTTCGGCACCAGCCATCGGATGGCTGCCAACAAAGTACGCGCCGGCTTTGGCGATGAGCGGTTCCAGCTGGTGTATGACTCCAGATTTGACACTGCCGACGTCGGTGACAATCGCGCCGGGCTTCAGCGCCGGCAGCATCCGTTCGGCGAGCGGACGCATCTGGGCGAGCGGCGAGCAAAGGATAACGAGGTCGGCTTCCCAGACGGCGGCGAGCAAATCGGTCGTGGCAAAATCCACCGCGCCAGCTTTTTCGCAATCCTTCAGGCTGGCGACGCGGCGGACAAAACCCGCGGTCTGGCGCGCGAGCTTCCGGCGCTTGATGGCCAGCCCGATGGACCCCCCGAGCAGACCGACGCCGATGATTGTTATCTTCCGAAAGCGCACGAGGCGAAGATAGCGGATGGAGGCCAGTTCGTGAATCGTTAAATGGTTGAATCGTTGAATCGAATCTCTTGCAAAACGACCCGAGGATTTAACGGTCTTACAATTTAACGGGGCGACCCTTCTGCGCTGACTCAAAGCACGCATCCAGCACCTGTTGTGTTTTCAGCGCCCACATTGGCCAGTCTTCGTTCAGTTTGCCGGACGAAATCTGGTTGGCGAAATTGCGGAACATCACGGTGTTTTGCGCCGTCGCATGGCCGAATTCACCGAAGTCGGAACCGGGCGCCGGCACCGGGGAACCGGGAGCCGCTGGCACCCGGATTTCCTTCCGGTTGACCTCAAACGCAGGCTCGAAGCTGTTGTACGGGTGAACGAAATCGGGCACCCGCAGCCAGCCTTCCCGGCCGCTGACAAAGACCCATTGCTGCGACGCGGCCACAAACGAAGAGTAAAATCCCGCGGATACACCATCAGCGAAAAAGAGTTCGCCGGAAAACTCTGTCGGCGCAGGTTTGCGCCCGCCGACGGGTTCGGATTGCAGGAGGACCCGGCCGGTGACGGTGTGCGGCAATTGCCAGTTCAGCGCCCAAAGGGTGAATCGGAGGCAATACCAGCCCAGATCACCGAGGCAACCGGTCGGTTCCAGCCGACCGTCCACACGGATGTTGTTGTCGGAAAATCCGCCGGTGCCGAGGAAACTGAACGCCGACGAAATCCACCGCACCGGGCCGACGCTTTTGCCATCGTCGAGCACCTCGCGAATGCGCGGCAATCGGCGATTATGCATGAACATCACACCGTCCATGAATTGCACGCGGTTTTTCCGGCAGGCATCAGCCATTTCCCGGACATCGGCCAGATTCACGCCGCACGGTTTCTCGCAGACGACGTGTTTGCCCGCCGCCGCCGCGCGCAACACCCATTCCTTGCGCAGCCCGGTCGGCAGCGAGATATACACGGCGTCCACGCCCGGCGACGCGAGCAGCTCCTCATAACTGCCTAGCGCGGTAGGCTCGGTGGCGAACGGAAATTCCCGCTGGTTTTTTTGGATGAACTCGCGAGAGCGCGCCACGTCACGGCTGGCCACGGCGGTCACGACGGCGTTGCCGGAATTGAAAATGGCCTTCCAGTTCAGGCGGCCGATATTGGCCGTGCTCAAAAATCCAAATCGCAGTTTGTTCATGTGTCGGTTAAATTGTTAAACAGGTAAATAAGTAACTGGTTAAATTGGAAATTCGTGATGATGGAACTCATTTAGCTCATGTAACCAATCACTTATTTAACTAGCCTCGCCGCCTCCCGCACCCGTTCCAAAATCACGTCGGCGATATGCGGTTCGCTGCCGACGGCGGGCGCATACCAGACGAGCCGTCCGCTTTTTTCCGTCGGATTGCGCCACGGCGGCTGGCCAGCGGCGAGCCGTTGCCGAACCGTCCGTTCCGATTCGCCCAACCTCGCGGGAATGTCCTCCTGCGTGTGCAAACCGTCACTGATAAAGAACGGGACGACCACCAGATTTTTCGTTTGCGCCAGCGCGTGGGCATCGGCAATGCGCGGAGATTCTTCCAGGTAAACCGCATGAACGCCAGCGTAAAGGCCCAACGCGCGAATCAAACCGGCTTGTTTCTCAACGACCTGGCGGGAATTCTCATTTTCCTCCGTGCCGTGCCCGGCGATGAGCAGGGTGATGTCCCGCGGTGCGGGCGCCCGCGGAAAGGGAAACTGTTCGACGATTGCTTTGGCGCGCGACAGGATGACTTTCGTCATGCTCTCGTGCGTTCCCACGGGCGCGCAATAATAGATGGTTGAGGGCTGAAGGTTGAGGGTTGAGCAACCAGGTTCAAAGCCAAGTTCACGGGGTATCACGTCGCTCGCGAAATAGCCTTCGCTGATGAACAGGGGCGCGATAAAGACGCGCGGCGCTGAAATTTCGGACAGGACCTTTTTAATTTGGGGCTCCTGTTTCCAAAACGCCTCGCGCACACCGGCGAAAATCTTCCGGCGCCGCAATTCCGCCGCGTGCTGATAAACCGGGGCGGCAGAGTTGGCGTTCTGCTCCGTGCCGTGTCCCAGCACCACGAGCCACGCGTCGGAAAAGTCCTCACTGTTCACGCGAAAGGGGTAACCCAGGAACCGGCCGTCCGCAAGCTGGCCGTCAGAACCTTTGCATATACCAATGGTGGGATCGTGGTAGGGGTACGGTGCCGCAGCCGTGGCTGACCGGCAGGTCGGCCCTACCGGCATTGCTCCGCGCTCCCGGCCATTTTTTGCTTGCAACTTTCGGGCGTTTGGGGCGTCTTAAGCTCCGGTTGTCGGTGAAATTAATTGAACTATAACCATAAAACAATGAATCCGATTAAAATTACTGCCGTTGCGTTGGTTGCCACGTTCGGGCTGGCCGCAGTCGCTTCCGCTGATGACGCGGCCGGCAAATTGCCGCCTGCTTCATCCAAGATGGGCGTCACCTACGCCACTGACATCAAACCCGTTTTCGACAATTCCTGCGTCAAGTGCCACAGCGGCGACAAACCCAAAGCGCACCTCAAACTGGATACGCTGGAAGGCGCGCTCAAAGGCAGCCATGACGGCAAGGTCGTTATTCCCGGCGACAGCGCCAAGAGCATACTGGTTCAGGCCATTGCGCACGCGACAAAAGACCACGACCAGTGGATGCCGCCGCTCCACAACCGGGCGAACATCGGCCCGCTCACGGCGGAACAAATCGGCCTGATCCGCGCCTGGATTGACCAGGGAGCAAAATAAGTGATGGGTGGCGGAAAGTTCGACCCGCATTTTGCCGACTTCAAAATGGCGCAGTCCGGAAGGATTGCGCCTTTTGAATTCTTACTGCGAACGAATCAGGTAGAACCGTTGCGGGCTGTTTGTCGCCTGCTCGTCGGTGAATTGGAACTGACCCGGCGAAATTTCGATAGCGCGGCCAAGCACCGCCCAGTTGGTCGTCGGCAACGATAAATCAGTGGTTGCCAGCACGTCGAAGAACGCTCCCACGGCGTTGGTAAAGTTGAACTGGAACGTGCCGTCGTCCAATATGACCGGTCCCGTGAGCACGGGAATCTGTGGAGTTGGGATGTTGATGTGGACGATGCAACTGGTGCCGGGCATACCGTTGACAAATATCGTGACGCGCGCTTCGCCGGGCGGGAAATTCCAGGCCGGCACGGAGGCGAACGAATTCGTTCCCCAATTGGTGGAAGACAGGAACAACGTCTGCCCGCTTTCGGCGCTGCGCAACTGCACCAGGGGATAATCTGCAGACGAATCCTGTACGGTGCCACTCGAACCCTCAGCGATGCCCCGGAATTGAGCTCCTGTCACCACAAGACTTTCTCCCAAATTCAACGGCGAGGTGGCTGAGGTTATCTGCGACCGCCAGGCGTCATGCTGGCCCAGACCGACATCATATAACTCCGCGCTGCCGGTAATGCCGTTGCTGCCATACCCTCCCGCGATCAAAATTTGCCCATTGAGCAACAACGTCGCTGTATGAAGAAAACGTGCGACTGCCGGCGCACCGGTTAACGTCCAAGTTCCGTTGGCGGGTTCGTACAACTCCGCACTGTTGGTCGCGGCGACGCCTCCGGCAACCAACACCTTTCCGTTGAGCAGCAGAATCGCCGAATGCGCGTAGCGCGCAGTGTTCAGCGCGCTGACCTCGGTCCATGACTCCGTGGCTGGGTCGTACTGTTCGGCGTCAGCCAGAGAACCATTAGTCTCATTATAGCCTCCCGCCACCAGGACTGCCCCACTGGGCAGCAGGGCAGCGGTGTGAGAATCACGCGGAATATTGAGTGAGCCGGTCACTCGCCAGTTGCCGGTGGCCGGGTCATACAATTCGGCGCTGGAAAGTTCCCCATTGTCGTTCTGACCGCCGACGACCAGCACTTTGCCGTCGGGCAGCAAGGTCGCTGTATGCAGATCGCGCGGGATGTTCAGCGAGCCGGTTACGCTCCAGAATCCAGTGACCGGATCATATAGTTCCGAGCTGGCCAGTGGACCGCTGACGTCGTTGAAACCTCCGGCGACGAGCACTTTGCCATTGGACAACAAGGTCGCTGTGTGTTGATAGCGTGCGTCGGCCATCGCGCCGGTCGTCTGCCAACTCCCGGCAACCGGATCAAACAGTTCTGCGCTCGATAGATAGCCGCTGTCGCTTTCCCCACCCGCGACCATTACTTTGTCGTTGGGCAGCAACGTCGCCGTGTGCAGCGACCGCCCGTTCGTCAGCGGACCCGTTGCCGTCCACATTCCGGCAGCCGGGTCGTAAAGCTCCGCGTCGGAGAGATTGCCATCGGCGCCAGCTCCTCCGGCAACGAGCACTCGGCCATCCGGCAGCAATGTAGCCGTGTGTTCCCAGCGTGGGGTATGCAGTGCGCCGGTATTCGTCCAGCTTCCGGTGGGCGGATTGATGGTTGGATCATAGGTTTCGGCGGTGGAAAGAGAGAAGCCCAGGTTGGCGTTGTACCCGCCGACGAACAGCACCTGTCCGCTGGGAAGCAAAGTCGCCGTGTGATTATAGCGTGCCGTGGACAACCAGTTGGTCGTCGTCCACGTCCTGCTTGCCATGTCATACACCTCCACACTGGAAATGGGGTTGGTCCCGCCGTAGCCACCCGCGATCAATACCTGCCCGTTCGGCAGCAAAGTCGCCGTATGGAGATCTCGCCCCGTGGTCAGGTTACCCGTCGCTGTCCAGGTGCCGTTGGACGGGACGTACAGCTCCGCGCTGACGAGCGGTAAGACGCCATTATTGCCGCCTCCCGCAACCAGCACCTGGCCATTCGGCAGCAAGGTCGCCGTGTGGTACAAGCGCGCGTTGGCAAGCGGGTGTACGGTAGTCCACGCCCTGCTGACAGGATCATACAACTCCGCGCTGGAAAGAGCGTTGAAGCTATTGCCTTCGCCGCCGGCGACCAGCACCTGCCCGTTGGGCAGCAAAGTGGCCGTGTGTAAATAGCGGGCGGTGGCCAGTGGGCCCGTCGTCGTCCACGTCCCGCTGGACGGATCATACAACTCCGCGCTGGACAGAGGGCCACTGCCGGCATTGTAGCCCCCGGCGACCAGCACCTGCCCATCTGGCAACAGGGTCGCCGTGTGCAGGTAACGTGCGGTGTTCAAAGAACCTGTGTTCGTCCAGGTCCCGGCGACCGGATCGTACAGTTCCGCGCTGGAAAGAACACCGCCCGGCCCATAACCACCTGTGACCAGCACCAGCCCGCTGGGCAACAAGGTCGTGGTGTGATTTGCGCGGGCTGTGGTCAAAGAGCCGGTGTTCGTCCAGGTCCCGGTAGCTGGATCGTACAGCTCCGAACTGGAAAGGTAACTGCCTGCGCCTTCGCCGCCCGCGACGAGCACTTTGCCATTCGGCAGTAACGTCGCTGTGTGCAGATAACGTGCGGTAATCAGGGGCTCGTCGGGAACGCACGCGCCGGCTTCCGCCTCGCGAGCGGCTGAAAAGGTGAACACCAGCACGAGCAGGGTGACCGGGGCAAGATTTCCCAGGTGAGTTTTCATCAAGTCGTCAAGTTAGCTATCTCGTTGATAGTGTATCAGACCTTGTCAAATCAATCATACTTGAGGATCGGGATTGGGCAAGTCGTCGCGAAAACCGGGGCTCAGCCCTGTGTCGCGAGGATTTGGCGATGGCCTGACCCAGCCTGTCATTTCAACGGCGCGCGCTTTTGTTCGCGCAGCCTTTGTTGCTCGCGCAACAACTCGATCTTACCGGTTTCGGGTGTTTCGGGTAAATTGACTTTTTGTGTGAGTGCGGCGATTTGCCGATCCAGAAATTGATTACGCAGGCGCAATGTCACGTCCGCGAGTTGTTGTTCGGGATGAGGAATCTGGCGATCTTCGGCCACGGCTTCGGTGATGAGGCTCCGCATTTCGGGCGTTTCACATCCATCCAGAAAGGTGGCCAGATTGGTCCAGGTTTCCTTCGTCTGTGCCACCAGACGCTTATCGACGATTTGCCGGGCGACGGGGTGCGAAGTCCAATTCACGTCCAGATGCAACGCGGCCCATGCAGCCAGGTTGTCGTGCAGCAGAAGCAGTTTGAGCAGCCAGAACTCCGGCGCGGACGGGCGCGGCATTTCAGCTTGGGATTCATCAGCCGCTGCACCTTCGCTTTCCGACCTCTGACCTCCCACCTGCGACCTTTGGAGTTTGGTGAATTCCGCGCGCACCGCTTCCGGCGAAACTCCGAGCCGCAACGCAGTCTTCTGCGCGTGGATATCAATCAAAACAACGTTGCCGGTTTTGTGAACGGCCTCGGCCATACCGCGCAGGACCGCGTTCCGGCCTTTGTCGCTGGTGGCGTCGTTCGATGTGCAGAGCCGGTTCAGCAGGTAATCAAAAAATCCCCCGGCGTTTTCGACCAGTTTGCGAAACGCCTCGCCGCCGTTGGCCTTGATGAAGCTGTCCGGGTCGTGCGGCGCCGGCACGACAGCGACGCGCACAGCGAGGCCGGACGCCAGCAAATGGTCCAGCGAACGCACGGCGGCGTTCTGGCCGGCTTCGTCGGAATCAAAACACAATACCACCTCATCCACGTAACGTTTGAGGATGCGCGCATGTTGGTCGGTGAAGGCGGTGCCCTGCGGAGCGACGACGTTTTGCACGCCGGCCATAAAACAGGCAATCAAGTCGAGTTGGCCTTCACAAATGATGGCAAACCCGGCGTCGAGGATGGCGCGTTTGGATTTATCGAGGCCGAAGAAAACCCGGCTTTTGGTGAAAATTGGCGTCTCCGGCGAGTTGACGTATTTGGCTGTCTTCTCGTCGCCGGACAGAACCCGTCCACTGAAACCAATCACCCCGCCCTGCTCATTGCAAATGGGAAACATCAGCCGTCCCCGAAATCGGTCATAAAAAAGTGACGGGTGACGGGTGATGGGTGGCGCGTTTTCGCCTTTCGGTGCTTCATTTTCCGCTTTTCGGATAATCAAGCCGGCTTTCTCGACGAGCGCGAGTTCGTAGTCCTTGCTTTTGGCCCAGTTGACGGTGTCATCCCAATTGGGCGGCGCGGCCCCCAACCGGAAAAGTTTCACCGCTTCCGGCGAGACACCGCGTTTGGCCAGATAATCCCGAGCGGTTTGTCCGGCGGCTTCGTTGAGCAGGCAATTGTGCCAGCGTTGGGCGATTTGCTCGTGGATCTCGAGCAACTGGTCTTTGAGATGGCGCGCTTGCTGGTCGCCGGGGCTTTGGCTGAATTCAACCGGGATTTTCGCCCGGTCGGCCAGCCGCCGCACCGCGTCCGCAAATCCGATGTTCTCGTATTCCTTGACGAAGGTGAACACGTCGCCGCCCTTGTGGCAGCCAAAGCAGTGAAAAATCTGGCGGTGCGGATTGACACTGAAGCTGGGCGTCTTTTCCTTGTGAAACGGGCAAAGCGCGACGAAATTCGCGCCCGCTTTTTTCAGAGGCAGATACGAGCCAATGACATCCACGATGTCACTGGCGGCGCGGATGCGATCGAGTGTGGCGGAGGCAAAAAAACCGGCCATGCACCCGGTCTAGCATTGACTCGCGAATACGGCAAATCCAATTCGCAACGGTTCCGGGCAATTCCAGCGCGTACCGCGCGGTAGCCTTACCGGATCGTCGCCACGCCGGTTGTTTTAGGCGCCGGCTTTTTGGTGTCAGGCGGTGCAGTGTTGATGAGAAGCGGGCTGAGGTAATCCTTGATGTAAGGACCGGCGAAGGATTTCTTAAAAACGCTTTCCTGAACAGTGTGCAGGTCGGGAATGTAATTCCCGCTATAAACGCCACCGCCGTACCAGCGTTTCACGTAGGCCTGGTGGGCCGCAATTTCCGCCGGGGTGTAAACCGGCGCGTTCAGCAGGGCCAGGGCGAAGATCAGCATGCACGCCCAGCGCACCATCCCCGAAAACATTCCCAGATAATATTCAGCACCGCCGAACACGTTGCTGCCGGTCAGCCGGGGAACAAAATACCGCTTGAGCCCCAAAAACACCAGCCACACCAGGAACGCGAGGAGCAAATAGCTCGACACATTACTTGTCGCTTTGTCCCACGCCACAAAGTTGACCAGGGCTTGCGCCACGATTTCGTAAAATAATCCGCACACGATGACCACCGCCAGCCATTGGAACACCCGCATAATCTCCTTCGTCATGCCGTGTTTGCGTCCGAGGTAAAGGCCCAGGGAAAGGGTCAACAGCACCGCCGCGTCAAACCAGTTGACCGGCAGTGTGTCCAGATTCAGCGAGTCAGAAATGGCAGCAATCATAAGCTCGAAATCAATTCATATAGTTCAGCACACCACTTGGATACAGCCCGTTCCGTGCCAAGTTACGGTAACGATACCTTGGATTGTGCCGGCTTTTCCGGGCAATTTGGCCGCTGTCCAGCCTGAGTCGGCCAGGCTGGCTGAGGGGGCGGGTGTCTGTTTTGTAGTCGAATGTGCCCAGCCCCGGTTCGAGGCAAAGCCGCGGTTTATGGCGGATTGGATGACAACCAGAACTGGATATCGCTCGCCTGGGAATTGGCCGGGTCCAGTTCGAGCACTGTCAGATACTGCTGCCGCGCCCGGGCCACGTCGTGCAATTGCTGCGCGTAGAGGTTGCCCAGGGCCAGGTGCGCGCGGGCTTCGCCGGGATCTCCCTTTACGATCTTTTCCAGTTCGTTCACCGCATCCGGCACGTAACCGGCCGCTTTGAGCGCCAGCGCGAAGTTGTAGCGCGCGTCCACGGAATCCGGCCGGATGGCGAGCGCCATTTCATAAGCCTTCAGCGCCGGCTGGAAATTTCGCAAGCGATACGACAGCACGCCGAAGTTGTATTGCGCTTCGAACCAACTCGGATCGGTTTCGGCCGCCTGCTGATACGCTTTCATCGCATCCAGCCAGTGCTGCTCCTGCTCAAACTCCCTGGCCCGCGTAAACAGGCCCGTGGCTGTCTGCCGGTCGCCCGGTTTCGGTTCGTGCGGCGACCGATACGCATACCGGGGGAATGCCGATGGCGCCGAGGTGGGGCGGGCTGCATTGGCGGGTCGCGTGGCGGCGGCCGGCGGCGCGCTCGTGCGCGTCGGAGCAACGGACGATGGCCCGGTCTTCGGCGGCGGCGATGGAGGCGGGTTAACAGCTTCATCCGAACCCGGCGGCGGCAACGGAGTCACGCCGCCTTCGTCGTACTGCTTTTGTGATGCCGAAGAACGAAACCAGTGGGCCGGATTGAGCCGGTACCAGACACCCGGCTTTTGCGCCGGGGCCGGTCCCGCCGGGGCATAAACCGACGGCGCGGGTTTGGCCGGAGTTTGACCCGGTGTAGCGACAATTGTCGGTTCGGGCTGGACTTCCACGACCTGGGCCGGCGGCTCCTGGCGCGGTGGCGGCGGATTATATTCGGTTCTGACCACCGGCTGCGCCGTTGCTGGTACAGAGGGATGAGCGGCCGTCGCCGTTTGTGTTCTGGTTTCGCTCGCAGCCGGCGCTGGCGCAGCATTTTGACTACCGGGCGCCGGTCGCAAAGTGGGCTTGGCAGTCGCCACAATAGCCGGCGGCGCTAGGCTGCTGGCGATGGCATTCACCTCATTCCAGTTCGCCTGCCGTGGCGTGAGCGCCAGATAGTCGCGGTAATACTGCAACGCCAGCTTGTTGTCGTGCAGATATTCCTGCGCCACCGTCGCCAGGTTCAAAATGGCCGGCGCGTAATCCGGATGCGCCTTGACCGCCGCGCCGAACTCCTGCGCCGCCTCCCGCGGGCGGTCGCGCTGCATTTGCGCCAGGCCCAGGCCGTTCAGCGCCTCGGCGTTGTTGAGATTGAGATAGAGCGCGGTGTTGAAACTCTTTTCCGCCGCCGTCAGCTCGTGCGTGCGCAGTTGCGCCAGCCCGAGCTTGAGCCAGCCCTCGGGCGCGTTGCTGCGCCGCAGGGTGTAGGCGGTGAACTCCGTCCGGGCGGCGTCGGGCTTGTTTTGCTCGAGCCAGAGGCAGCCGAGGTTGTAATGCGCCTCGGCGAGATCGCGGTCCAGGGTAAACGCGCGCTGGTAAGCCACCACGGCGTCCGCCGGCTGGCCGGCATGATGATACGCCAGACCGAGATAATTCCACGCCTGCGCATTGGTGGCCAGCAGCGACGTGGCAATTTTCAATTGTGCCACCGCGCCGGCGTAATCGCCTCGATCCAGAAACTCTTTGCCCTTGAGCAGCGCATGCTGGCCGGACGGCGAACAACCCGAAATGAAAACGGCCAGCGCTAGCGGCGCCAGGGCTAAAAAGCGAGGATTGAGGATCGAGAATGGAGAATGGAATTTTTCGCGGGCCCGCCTGATTCCATCTTCAAGCTTCCATCCTCCATCTTCGCATTTATTTTTTTTGGCCAGCATCGGCGCAGGTGGTAGCATCCACGCCCTGACGTGTCAAGAAACGCACAAATGTGGTTCCGACAGAATCTTAATCTTAATCATAATCCCGAAATGTTTATGATTAAATTTACGGTCGGAAGGAGCATTAAAATGCCGAGAGCGGTTCATTGGCTTCGGACATTTGGTTGGTTGCCATCCGCGCTCGCCGTCTGGCTGGCGACGCTGCCTGCACCGGCGGCTGACTTCCTTTCGTTGCGCACCAACACCCTGGCGCGCGTCGTCATCGTTGAAGACCCTCAGGCTACTTTCGATTTCCAGCCCGACAACGCCCGGGTGCGAACGATGGTGGAGCGCGGCATCACCAACCTCACCGGGAAAACGTCCCTTGCCGACGCCTGGCGCAGCCTCGTATCCACGCAGGACATCGTCGGTATCAAGGTTTTTTCCTCCGCCGGGTCCATCAGTGGCACGCGCCCCGCCGTTGTCGCGGCGGTCGCGCGCAGTCTCCTCGCCGCCGGCGTTCCGCCGAAGCACATCATCATTTGGGACAAACATGAAACCGATTTGCGCGCGGCGGGATACGTCAAGCTTGCGACGCAGTTGGGTGTGCGCACGGCCGGCGCGGCGGACACCGGTTATGACGAAAAAACTTTTTACAATCCTGATACAGCCATCGTCGGCCATCTCGTCTGGGGCGATTTGGAATTCGGCAAAAAGGGCGAAGGCGTCGGACGCAAATCGTTTGTGTCCAAACTCGTCAGCCAGCAGATGACCAAAATCATCAGCATTACGCCTTTGCTCAACCAAAACGACGCGGGCGTCCGCGGGCATCTTTATGGCCTGGCGATGGACAGCGTGGACAACACACTGCGATTTGAAGGCGATGCCGCCCGGCTGGCAGTCGCGGTTCCGGAGCTCTATGCCCTGCCCGCGCTGGGCGACCGCGTGGTGTTGAACGTTACCGACGCCCTCATCGGCCAATACGAAGGTGGCAACAAGGGATTGTTGCAGTATTCGGAAGAGCCGAACCAACTCTGGTTCAGTCGCGACCCGGTCGCGCTGGACACGCTGGCGTTGAAAGAACTGGACCGGGTGCGTCACACCCTGGATGCGCCCGCCTTCAAGCCGAATCTGGCACTTTACACCAACGCCGCCCTGCTCGAACTCGGCGTGAACGATCCTGCGAAAATTCTGGTGGAAAAAATCCGGTAAAGACGGCCGGATTTGCAGCCTTTGCTGGAACGAATTCGTCCGGGCGCCGCCGGGCGCAGCTTGACACTGCCACCAACGGCATGGGAACGCGTGTAGCGCAGACTGGCAGTCTGCTGTATCGCGGATTGATAATCCGCAGGTGTCCACCGACTGCCAGGCTCGAAAGCTTTCGGGGCCAGTCGGCGATACGGCAGATTACCAATCTGCGCTACGATGCAGGTGCACAAGCCCATCTATCAGTATTGCCGAACAACCGGCTCGACAATTGATTTTGCCGGGCGTAGCGTTAATGTGTTGGCCAAGATAGGCCGCAAAACCTAATATCAAGTAATAGTTAGGCCTCGAAGAAATTGCACCATGAAGTTTAGGCATTACATTTTGGTTCTCGCTTTGTTCGTCGTATCAACTTTAGCGAGGTACACCAGTGGTGAGACTGATCCCGTTTTTGATTGGCTTGATCATCCTGATCGGATACCGCCCGGTGTGCATTTGGCATTTGTAGAGGTTTTGAGCATTACCAATGAGCAATACACTTTTGATGATTCAGAGGCGCATGGCAAAGTTTCCGACGATGGTGGCAAGAAATGGTATAGTTTGGCGAAAGTGCGTTCTGGCATGGCGACAGTAAGGGTGATTGAGAGTCCGGGAGCTTCGATGCCAGCCACCATCACGGTGTATTTTCAGCGAGGTCATTACACTCATACACGCGACGACCCGTGGACAGATTCACTCGGGAATCCGGGAGCAAGGTTGATTGGTTTTTTCAATGAGAAGGATGGGAAATGGACGACGTGGAGAGTTATTGGTTTTCTCGACCCCGTTGATTACCTTTTGATTCCGAGATACAGTAGCCGGCTTCAGGCGCTTTTTAAGACTCCATTGTCCGACGAGAAGACAGTAGCGGACAGGAAGCGAGTGTATTATGAGGCTTCCAAGAGAGCGCAGCAGCAAGCAGCCACCAACCACATTGACCAGAAATGACGACGAGGCCTAACACGAGGCTAGGCTGCAAGTGTTCTCAGATTTCCGCGCTTGGCTGAATTTTCGCGAGTTCAAAATTTTCCCATCCGCATTTTTGGCCCCGGCTATTATGTTGTGTCCCAAAGAAATTGCCTGAGAATAGCCCGGTTTTGGTGAGCACAAATTGGCAGGGCCACAGGAGCGTGAGTTGTCCCAACTCGCAGCGCCCCGAACCCTTAAGCGCTGCGGATTCAGGACAATCCGCGCTCCACCGACAGGTAAAGGCGTTGGTGGCAATGCCAGGCTGCATTCAGCCTTGGCTCAAAACTGCTTTCGGGCTGGACAAAGCGTTTTCATAAGCCAACAGTAGTCTTGTCCGGAATAACCGGATCTAGAACGCAAAGTTTCGCCAACCGAATCCCCCCGATGAAAAAATCCAATTTCTCTCAAATCCCGGCATTGCTGGCCGGAGCCATTCTGGCCATGGCCGCCCAACCCTCGAACGCGGCGCTCAAGATTGGCGATGCCGCGCCCAAACTTCAGGTCGCCAAATGGGTCCAGGGCGAGCCGGTAAAAGGCTTCGACACCAACCACGTTTATATCGTCGAATTCTGGGCCACGTGGTGCGGCCCGTGCCGCGTCTCCATCCCGCACCTCAACGGTTGGTGGCAAAAGTTCAAAGACAAAAACCTGATTGTCATCGGCCAGGACTGTTGGGAAGAAGACGACACCCTCGTCGCGCCGTTTGTGAAAAAGATGGGTGACCAGATGACCTATCGCGTCGCGCTGGATGACAAGAGCCAGGACAAAGACGGCGCCATGGCGACGACCTGGATGAAGGCGGCGGGCCAGGAAGGCATTCCCACAGCGTTCATCGTCAATAGACACGGCATCATCGCCTGGATCGGTCATCCGATGGAGTTGACGGAAGATTTGTTGAACAGCATTCTCGCGGATAAATACGACGTGAACCAGGCTGCCGCGGACTACGAAAAACGGCAGCAGGACCAGCAACAGCTTACAGACCTTTCCAAAAAGCTCGGCGAGAGCCTGCGACAAAAAGACTGGGACGGCGCCGATGCCACGGTGAACCAGATGGCAAAATTGCTGCCCGCCGACGAGCGCGAAGGCCTGGATGCGGTCCGGTTTCAAATTCTTCTGGGCCGAAAAGATTATGCCGGCGCTTACAAGCTGGCCGGCGCGCTCAGCGACGCCCACCCGGACAATGCCGGCCTGCAAAATGAGCTCGCGTGGTTCATTGCCACGCAACCCGGCCTCGAAAAACGCGACCTGGCGTTGGCAGAAAAAATCGCCGGACGCGCCAATACGGCGACCCAGGGAAAAGAACCGGGCGTGCTGGATACCCTCGCCCGCGTGCAGTTCATGAGCGGCAAAACCAATGAAGCCGTCGCCACCCAACAGAAGGCCGTGAATCTGGCGGACGGCCCCATCAAAGAACGGCTCCAGCAAACTTTGACCGGCTATCAGCAGGGCAAATTGTCGGAAGCGCCGGAATAGGCGGTTCGCTACAATCAATGGCGACCGCGGAGCGCGAGTTGGCACCTGCAACGGACGTGAATGACTCCCTTTCCCCGCCAACTCGGGGAAACGGCCGGGGAGAGGGGATTTAAGCTTCAAAAAATTTTGTCGCCTCACCCTGCCCCTCTCCTCCCTCGAGGGAGGAGAGGGAAATAAACAGTGTGGCTGTGGAATTGCGCTCCGCTGGCAGCGCGGCTGCATTTCTGCTTCTCAATCCCGCGCGCTTGCGGCAAGCTGCGGGCGCAACCCATGCGCGTCCTGATTGCGACAGTCACGGCGGGCGGCGGACACGTGGCCGCGGCCGCCGCGTTGGAGGAAGCGTGGCGCGCCCTGCGCCCGGATGACGCCGTCGAGCGCGTGGACCTCATCAAATTCTTCTCGCCGTTGCACAAAAAAATGTATGCGGACGGTTACGTGCAAATCGTCGAGCGCGCGCCGGAGTTGTGGGGATTGCTGTTCGGCAAGACGGATAATCCCAAGGTCGCCCGGCGTTTGAGCAAGTTGCGCCGCATTTTTCCCAGCAATTCGCGAAAAAAATTCACCGACTATCTGAAACGGTTCAAGCCGGACGCGGTCCTGTGCACGCACTACGCGCCGCTGGAAACCCTGGGATTACTCAAAACTTCGGAGGGCGGAGTTCCACGACGCCCAAATTTAATGGATAAGATGGGGACTCGCGGAGCTCGCCCCTCCGAAAGCTACAAACATCCCTTTGTCGTCAGTATCGTGACGGATTTTGAGGCGCACGCCTTGTGGATGGACGCCTGCGTGGACCTGTATTGCGTCGCGGCGGAGGAAACGAAGGCGCGGCTCATCGCGCGCGGCGCCCGGCCGGAGAACGCCGTCGCCACGGGCATTCCCATTGCCGCGAAATTTTCAGCGAAACCCGACGCGCGGGCTGTCCGCAAGACGCTCGGTTTGCGCGACGACCTGCCGGTCCTGCTGGTGTTGAGCGGCGGCTTCGGCATGGGGCCGGTCGCTGAAATCGTGGCGGAACTGGACAAGGTGCCACAGCCATTCCAGACCGTCGTCGTGACCGGCCGCAACGAGGCCTTGCGCCGCGAACTGGCAACGCAGACCCGGAAGCATCCGACGCACGTGCTGGGTTTCGTCACAAACATGCACGAGCTGATGGCCGTCGCCGGCCTCATCCTCACCAAACCGGGCGGATTGACGTCGTCCGAGGCGCTGGCGTTGGGCAAACCGCTGTTCATTTTGAACCCGATCCCCGGACAGGAGGCGGCGAACAGCGATTTCCTGCTCGAACGCGGCGCGGCCGCCAAGGTCAATCGCGTCGAAGACCTGCCGTTCCGCATCAAGCAATTGCTCGGCTCGAAAAAGCTGGCTGAGATGGCCAAAGCCGCCAAAGCGCTGGGCCGGCCGCAATCGGCCCAAGCCGTCTGCCGGGAAGTCTTGAAACGACTCTCCTGACTGGTGCAAATTTACGAACTGCAGACTGATGCTTCTCCCTCTCCGCTCCATCGGATGGAGGGGAGAGGGCCGGGGTGAGGTGAGGTTCGTTTCAAACAGTTGAAATAGCACTGTTGGTAACCTGAACCGCCTTCACACGAGAACGATGAACGGTCTTTACACGTGCATGCGCGGGCTGATCGGCCTGGCATTGGGATTTTATTTTCGGCGCATCGAGCGGTTCCACGCCGAGCGCGTGCCGCCGACCGGCCCGGTCCTGTTCGTGTCCAACCATCCCAGCTCGCTGAACGACTCGTTCGTCATTGGCACGTCCGTCAGCCGCAAGGTGAACTTTGTCGCCACCGTGCAACTGTTCCATTTCGCGCCACTCAAATGGCTCCTTCGGCATTGCGGCGTGGTCCCGGTCAACCGGCTCCAGGACGATCCCAAAGCGATGCGTTCGGTGATGGACAGCTTCGAGGCGTGTTTCCGCGTACTGGAACGCGGTGAGGCCGTGGGCATTTTCCCGGAAGGCATCACGCACGACGATCCGCAATTAAAAGGGATTAAATCAGGAGCGGCGCGGATGGCTCTGGAACTCGAACACCATCATGGCGGCAAACTGGGCCTGAAAATCGTCCCGGTCGGCCTGACGTTTTCGGCCAAGGAAATCTACCGCAGTGAGGTATTGGTCCATTTCGGCGAGTCAATCCGGGCGGCCGAATTCCTCGCCGGTTACGAAACCGACCGCAAGGAATGTATTCGCCGCCTGACGCACGAAATCGAGGCCCGGCTTCAAAATCTCATCCTTCATCTCCCGCGACTCGAGCACGTCCGCGTCGTCGCGGCGGTAAAGCGGCTTTACCTGGACCGGTTGCGGGTCGGCAACCGGATTATTCACGAGCCGATGCCGCGGCAGGCGGAGGACCTGTTGCTGACGCAAGCCATCGCCCGGGCAGTGGAACTGGTGTTTGTCCAATACCCGGAACGCGCGGCCGCTTTTGTCACGAAACTGGACTTCTACGAACGCTGGTTGAAACGGCTCAAGGTGTCCGACGATGCGCTGGCCGAGTTTCCACACCCTGGCCGGCTGCTCAGTCGGAACCTGTTGCGGAGCCTGTTGGCCGTCCTGGGTGCGCCAGCGGCGTGCTATGGCTGGATTCATCGCTTCATTCCCGTGCGATTGGTGCGATATGGCGTAAATCTGACCGAGCCAGGTAAACGCAAGGCGCAAACGCCCCACGCCAAAATCATTGGCGGCATCGCCGCTTTTGCGCCCTGTTACCTGGTTTACATCGTTATCTTCGACCATTTCTTCGGCTGGCCAGCCAGTTTATGGTATGGACTTTCCCTGCCGGTTGGCGGGTTGATCGCGTATTATTACATCCGAAACCTGCGCCTGCTTGGCGCGGCGATGCGCAACACCGCGGTCTTGATTCGCGCGCCCCTGGCCGCGCGACGGTTGCTCCGGTTGCGGTCGGAATTGATCGAAGAGATTGAGTCGCTGCGGCCGGAATTACAGTCGCACTTCCCGCCCGCTACGAATGGTTAGTGGTTACCGAAGCCGATTGGGAGCTGGACCGCCGATTTAGACGGCTGTCGCCTTCTGGCGCGCCAGTTTTTTGCGTCGAATGGCCTCTTGCTGCTCGTGCAGGCAATCCGGGCAGATGCCGTGGGTGGTCGGTGTGTCAAAACCCTGTTCCATGAAATCTTCCAGGGTGATCCATTTGCCCTTGTAATCAATACGCCGGCACCAGGCGCAGACCCGCATGAATTCTTCCAATTGCTGGATCCGCTTTAACAGCCGGCGCGTGGACCGGCTTACGAGCAGCCAGACGGCAAAGAAAAGCAGCATTTCCAGCGTGGTCCGGCGGAAGGTGAAGGGTTGGCCGGAGTATATCAGCACAGGCAGCTTGAGCAATTCATCAAGATAACACAGGGCGATAATGGCCAGAAACCCGAGGTTTTGAATGAATACGATTCTCGTCAGGTACGAACTTTTTTGCATAACGTCAAAGCCGAAAGAATCCGCGGAAATCTGGCTTGCCACCTTTGACCAGGGCCTCCTGCCCCGCCCGCTTCACCATCCCTGCCACCGGAACCGCTTCGTCATCGGACAGATAAAATTAACTGCATAAAACATGCCGCCCGATTTTCCGGCGCAAAAGTTCCGTTTGCATTTCAGCGGTCGGTGACGCAGCTTCCTCCCGTTCATCAAGCGACGTATGAAATGCACCCCACACCAAGCCGAAGCCGTCGCCGTCTGCGCTTACTGCGGACGGGCGTTGTGCGTTAATTGCGCCAGACATTCGACAACACAACGCATGATTTGTTCGGACGCCTGCGAAGCCGCGTTGGCCGATAACGACAAAGCCCTGCGTTTGATCCTGCAAAAAAGCCTGCAAAACGCGTGGGCCAACGCGTTTTACTGTTTCCTTTGCGCCGGCCTGTCGGCAGCCGGTGCGGTCGGCGCGCAGCTTTTCCTGCACGTGCCGTTTCTGGTCTGGTTCACCGCCGGCTGTAGCGTGATTTTCATCGCCTCGGGCATCTGGTACGGCCGGATTGCCAGGAAACAAATCCTGTGAAAACGAAAAGCATCGGACACTGGGTCCGGTCGCGCGCCGCACGAAGGCCATGAATGGCCCGCTGATAAATGGGAAACAACCCACGAAGTTGACGGGCGTACCCTACCGGATTCAGGCCCAAGCCGGTGTGGTGTTCGGTTGCTACAGCCGTTACATCGCCGGCATCACGCTCGATCTCAAACCGGCACGGCGCATCGTTCAGGCGTGACGCCGGTTATCTTAAACCCTCGATTGTTCCCGTCATATCGGTGGCGCAATCAGCTCCGCGTGAAACGTTTTGATGGCGGTCAGCATGAATTGAATGGCGACTGACGCCAGCAACAAGCCCATGATGCGGGTGGCGATGCTCATCGCAATCGGGTTCAACCATCGGCTGCTGCGGGCCGCGATTCGTAAAATCAGATAGCTCGCCAGCGAAACCACCAGGATGCAGCCGTAAAGCGCAATATGCTGAGGGATGTTTTGGGCTGTATTTTGAAGCACAATCGTCGTTGAAATCGCTCCCGGTCCAGCCAGCATGGGAATGGCCAGCGGCGTCACGGCAATGTCGGTTTTTTCGATGCCGGCCTTCGTTTCTTCATGGGTTTCCATGATGCGCGAGCGTTGGGCGCGCAACATGTCCAGCGCCACGAGCAGCAACACGATGCTCGCGGCGATCTGGAAGGCTGGTATGGTGATGCCCATGACCTTGAAAATCAATTGTCCGGCCACGGAAAAAACCAGCAGGACCCCCGCCGTCACGCAACAAGCCAGCCGCGCCATGCGGATACGCTGTTCGGGCGTGTCATTTGGCGTCATTGCCAGAAATGCCGGCGCCGTCGCCAGCGGGTCAACAATTACGAAGAGCGAACCGGCCGCCAGCAAAATGTACTCGGTCAGTGTCACAGGCCAGAGTTAGACGCACCCGGACATGGAAGTCAAATCGAAGAAGGAATCGGCCGTGTCCCACTTCGCAGGAAGTACGCCCCGCGCTGCGAGGCGTGTCAGGTCGCAGCGCGACCCGGCCCACCAAATCAGGATTGTGTCAAGGAATCCAGTCCGGCCAGCGGCTTCAGACAATCTGGCACGGAATCACCGCGTCTTCGTCGAACGTGTAAACGGCACACAACCGGTGGTATCCGTCGGCAATAACCACTTTGCCATTGGCCGGATCTCGAATCAGCAGGAGCGGCGACACCGCACGCCCGGACTCGATTTTGGCGATGTCCTTTTTGACATGGGCGTTGCCCGCCCCGAGCAGCAATAAACCGGACGCCCGGAAAATGTCCTTTGCCCTGAATTCCGAAATGGGCGCCTTTTTCAAATTATTTATGAGGCCGGCAGCGCTCTTTGTCTCGTAGATCAGCGTCAAATACGAGAAGGCCGCCGGGTAATCGTGTTCTTCCGGTCTGTGCAACCATTTCACTTTGAATTGGAGGGACATATTGTCGGTCACCTATACCTTTCCTGGTTGGTTTACAAGTTCTATTCGTCGCCAAACATGACCGTTGCCATCCAAGGCCAGTTGCAATGCCCGGCCCCGTTTGTCGGTGGTAATATTATTGCCGGCTTGAATTTGTGGCGGAATGCGGTATGCCTGATGCGGATTTGCCATGGAAAAAATTGCAGGCCCAATCATCATCGGCTGCTGGATCACATTTGTCGCCTACTGGTTTATCAGCGCGCTGGGGCAGAAGGCGATCGCAGAACGGCAAAGCCTGCCGTCCGCCCTCGCGCATCGGATTCCAGTGGGGTTGGGCTGGTTCCTGTTGGCATTTCCACGGTTGGGACCGCCTTGGAATCGCACATTAATTCCGCAGGCAGAGTGGGTGCTGGCAATCGGTACTGCGATCTGTGTGTTCGGGCTGTACATGACGCTTTGGGCGCGCTGGACCCTAGCGGGCAACTGGAGCAGCGACGTCACCTTCAAGCAGGGCCACGAACTGATAAAGACCGGTCCCTACCGGTTCACACGACACCCCATCTACACGTGGTTGCTGGCGATGTGTCTGGGGACCGCCATTGACATCGGGCAGCTTCGCGGCGCAATCGGGTTGGTGGTGGTGGGCATCGGTTTCTGGATCAAGCTCAAGCAGGAAGAACGGCTCATGCTGCGCCATTTCCCCGACCAATATCCGGCTTACCAGAAACAGGTGAAGGCGCTCGTGCCATTCGTTATTTGAACTGCGGCTCAGGTTCGGATGCTGTTCAGCAGAGCGGGCAAAATCAATCCGGCGGCGCCAGCGAGAGCGAAGTGCGCCTCGGGTGTGAAAGGCGTTGGCTCCGGATTGATTTCCACGGTGGTCGCGCCGCAACGCAAGGCCTCAAACGGCAAGGACGCTGCCGGAAAAACCACCGCGGACGTGCCGATGGAGAAAAAGATGTCGCACTGGGTACTCGCCTGCGTCGCCCGCTCCATTTCGGCCTCGGGCATCGGCTCTTCGAACCAGACGACATCCGGTCGCAACAGCCCGCCGCAATTCGGGCATTTGGGCGGCACATCGCTGGTATCCGGCCAGTTCGAAATGATCGTGCCCTCGTCGAAGCATTTCGTGCGGGTGATGTTTCCGTGCAGTTCAATGACGTTCCGGCTGCCGGCACGTTGATGCAAACCGTCGACGTTCTGGGTGATGATTTGGAAGTGCGGGAAGCGCTCATCCATTTCCGCGAGCGCGAGGTGGGCCGGATTCGGCTGCACGTCAGCAACGCGTTTGCGCCGCCACTCGTACCATTCCCAAACGAGCTTGGGATTGCGGCGGAAGGCCTGCGGCGTGGCCAATTCCTCAGGTTTGAAATTCGCCCACAGCCCGGTCTGCGCATCGCGAAAAGTCGGCACACCGCTCTCCGCCGACACCCCGGCACCCGTGAGCACTGTCACCCTTTTTGCGTTGGCCAGTTGCCGGATCAATTCCGCCGGAAACGTCATGCGCGCATGATGCGCCGGCTGCAAATGTCCAGGCAAGCCGCCATCAGCGTGAATCAGCGTTTATCCGCAGTTAGAATTTCATTTTTTGAGTTGTTGTAGCACCGAGCCTGTGGCTCGAAATCGTCGCAAAGCGCCGACACTACAATAGTCAAACCGGGGTAATCGTCCCACAAAATAAATTCCTTCGCCCGCGGGAACGGGAGAAGGTGGTCGCAGGCCGGATGAGGGTTGTCGGGAAAAGCATTTTGAAACGAAGATGGAGCGAGGAGTCGAATTATTTTCCGCCTTCATTTCCAAGATTTAGGAAGTCCGAAAATCCCATTTTAAGCAGCAGGTCTTTGCATTCCTCTGCCAGTTTCTTGATGCTTGGCTGATCACTCGCCAAACCACGCGACATTACAGGTGCCAAATCTTTGAATTGGATTGACCATCGAAGCTCGTCGCTTGATTTTTTCAAAAGCGCCTTGAACAAGTCCAGCATGGATTCCAAGCGATCGGGCACAATACTGTATTCGGCTATTGCTTTCAGCAAACGATACGCTTGTGGCGCCTTTTTTAATCGCCTGAGTGCTGACATGGCATAGTTGATACGCCAGTCAAACGGAAAACATTCACAGCTTAACCAATCAATTGATTCGGCAAGTTCGCCATCAAATTCAGAACATGCGACGTTAATATTGAGTTTTTTTTCAATATGAGCGAAACGTCGCTCCCAGATATGTAACACCCTGCGGATAATTTTCGGGTCGGGCGGTTCGCCTGTATGGTTTTCCCAGATCCGGCCAATCTCGTTGATAAGAGCGGCTCGCGTGCTTCGAGATGCGACATCAAAAAACTTATCAAGCGCGGTTTGCCCGTCTAAATCAGCTGCGAAAGAACCACACCAATAATAACAGGCGATGTGAATTCCAAGCCGTGACCCGAAGTCCCTGTAGTTTTGCTTCGCATCATCGCCCGCAGATCCCGCCCGCATCTCATCTAAAGCGTCCAACGCATCGTTTATGATAGCAGGAAATATTTCGATGGTCGTATTCCAAGGCTGGCCATATGTGAAATGAGCTATGATGGCAGCCGAACGATGTTCTGGCCTGTCTGCAGGAAATAATATATTCGGCGATTCCTTGAGTTCTTGCCGAAACAGGTAAATTAGAAAATTTAGGTTTGCCCCGAACAATGCAAAAATAGCCGGCGATTCATCGGGCAACAGAAGACGAGAACGGATGAATTCAAAAATCCAAGAATCGATTTGTCCGCCGGATTTCTTCTGACGAGACGCGAGGTCTAACAAAGCTTCAAAGGCTTCGCCACGAACAGAATTAATCGCTGTCGTAAGCGAATCATTAAACGAATTATGTCCTGACAAACGCGCATCCGCTTCCTGAATGAGTTGGCGCAGCCAATTAGGAAACGCTGGGAAATAACAATCTGGTATGACATAGTCGGATTTCAGGGCACAGTGCAGAAATCGCACTGCTGCATGTCGTGGCCACGGTCGGGCCAATACCCATCCTGTGATCCCAAACCAACTCACCCATTCGTCTTCTGTCGGTGCAGCCAGAGGCGTTTTTTTATCGTCCTGCTTTTTTGAGACTCGGTCGGCTGCCAAGTCCAGAAACTTGTTAAGAATTTCTACCCGCTTAATATTTTCCCACCATTTCGCAGCCGAATTAAACCGTTGCGGCAAAATGTGAACTAAATCAGCAAATTTCGCCGCCAACTCAAAGATATTTTCGTGAAGGAGTTTTCCTGCAGAGTCATAGTCGTAACCGGCCTTTGGTTCCCACGTGTTAAGAAAATTCCAAAGCTCTTCATCTTTCATTGCCTCAAGCGCGTCAGCCTCCTTTGGTGCTTTGCTGGCAACAAATCCTCCAGAAACACCATCTGAACTGAAAGGCTTGAAACTCTGGATGCTTATTTTGCTATCATCAGGAACGAGAACGCGGTAGGTCGCGAGTTGTTCCCCTCGGAGAAGCGAAGCAATCGGCCATAATTGCTTTCTATAAAAGAAATCGTTGTTGCCTTCTAGAAGCTTTCCCTCTTTATCAACTGGGCCCTTTAACACAACGTTGACGAACTGCTCGGTTTCTTTCGGAGAAAGGAAAGCGTCACCATGCTGTTTTGCGTGGGCAATCAAAAGTTGAGCAAATTCATAATCATGACTTCCGTGGCTATAATCAATTTCACTCAAAAAGGGAATTCGTTGAAGCGCGTCGGCGCGAGCACGACTTAATGTAAGGGTTGGGAAGTCCGCATAAAGCTGCCAGCGCAATCGCCGAAACAGTTGCCAGGGGTTCGACCTCAATAATTGGTCGAGCCGGTCAATTGCAGCGAGATCGCCCTGAAGATAAATTTGCTGTGCCGCTAGAAAAAGCCGCCTTGCCAACCACGCCTCAATCCCACGGTGTTCGCGCGGTGCGCTTTTGAAATCCTCGACAAAATAGGAAAAGGGGCCGTCGTCACCGATTTCCGATTTATTATATTTTTGCCGCTCTTGTTCCACCCATCTGCAAAGCCCCAGAAAAACTATTCTGGCGATTTCGGATGGATGTTGCGGCGTTAACTCCGTTAAATACTGCTCGTCCACCTGCTTTGTTAGCCAAGTGCCCGAAACATCGTGGTTCCGCTCAATGGATCTATCTAATGCCGAGTTTACGTAGGCTTCAAGTATGGCGAGTATTTCCGGAGACGCTTTTAGCTCCATCCATGATTTGAGCAATTCTTGGATCCATAGCCAACTCGTCCGGGTTGAGTTTTCGCCTAATTGAGCGATCAATGGACGCAGCTGCCGAATACACGCAGTGTCCCGAATTTTCGACATGCACTGGATGATCTGGTCACCAACCCGTGAATTATCAGGAAGCTTTAGCTTTATCAAAATGCTCGTCACGTCTTGCGGCGCTCTTGCCGCAAGTTTGGCGAGTGAAATTAGCGGAACATGAATCCGGTACGCGATCCGCCCGTCGCTGATGGGTTCAGGCTTTGGCAGGTCTGCGAAATGCCCCTGTCGCTCCAAGGGTATTAGCCAACTTGGATTATCGAGTTTGTCGAAGAAAAATACGTAGTTGGCGCCTTTGTGAGAAATCAACTCATTGACTCTAGCCAAAGCCTCTGGATTCGGTGACCCTGCAATCAACGACATCAGCTCGTTTTGTTGGGCGGCGGTGCATGGAGTGAGATAATTCAGCAAGAGCGATTCAAACGATTGCAATTCTCTGCGGAATTCTGTTTCGTCAACAATTCGTTTATGATGTGTAACATCTTGAAAAAAAGAGCCGATGCGTTCAAAGGTTTCGTCTCGCGCTTCGCGATGTTCTTTTGACATGAATTCCGCTTGCGGGTCTGACGCTGTCAGCGCCATTTTGAGCCGTGCCGTTCGCGGTGGCTCATTGAACAGGTTGAAGATTTCCTCCAAACGAATCAGAAGTTTGGTAAGCCCTTTGTTAATCACCTTATCTTTCCAGCCTTCAGCGTAGCTGGCCGTCTTGATTTCCAAAAAGTCGCGCTGTAGAGACTTGACTGGAGACACGGGCGAATTGAATTTCGGAATGTCTGCAATGCGATCTGGTAACTTATCACAAAGTTCGCGAATTGAATGTGCTGCTTGGGGAATCCTGTCGGGCGACAGCGAATTGAGAACTTGGATGGCGCCCTGATACCACTCATGAAACTTTTCCCGTTCCGTTGACAAGCCGCGCAGCAATTCAAACACTTCCGCCTGTTGACGAGTCAACGCCAACGGGAAATTCACGTTCCCTGACTCTGGGCTATTTTTTGGATTTTCTTCCACAATGATTGCCAATTCTACTTGTTCTGGCTCCTGCTGAAAATTGTTTTTCCCCAACAAGCCTCATCCGGCCAGCGGCTGGTTTCTCCCGCTCCTGCGGGCGAAGGAATTTGTTTTGTGGGCCGCTTTCCCGGCGTAGGCTCGCATCCACCTTCGCACGGCTTCGGCGCGACAAGCCAACGCCGGGCTCATTTCCGTTGCGCCTTCAGCGCATTTTCGATTCGTGCGGATTCGTGTGAATTGGTGGTTTTCCCGGCGTCTTTGCGTCTCTGCGTTTATTTCTGGCTGTTGGCAGGAGCAGCCGCCTGCGCGCACCATGAATGCATTGGATCAAAAGCCTAGCACCTGAGCCTCACGGAAGCGTCAGACGATAAAACATCGCGCCGGACGTCATGTCGTTCGTCAGCACATTCAATTTACCAATCTTGACAGGTGACGTTGAGACTTTGGTCCACGTCGCGCCGACGGAAAGATTCGTGGATGAATACAATTCATACCCGACCCAGTTTGTGCCCCACGACAATACCAGATTTTGTCCGGTTTCGGACGCGATAATGGTGGGTGCGTCAAAAATATGGATGTAATGATGAATATGAGTCGCTCCGGCGTACCACGTTGTGGCGGAAACATCCAAATCGGACGCGGAATGAGACGCGGTCAGGCCATTGCCCAAATAAATGGTGACGTGATCAAGGTCTGCGATGTTCGTGTCGCCTCCCCAATTCCATCCGATGACGTCGCCGGGTGAAAGCTGGTTCAACGACGAAACCTCAGTGGCGTAGCCGGGGCCGATCAGGCAATCGTTGACCAGCTTCGCGGCCCCGGGTTCGCCATAGGTCGGCGGCACCCGGCTGGGAATTGACAGGCCGCCACCGCGCAGGTTTGGCTCGCGGCCGATGCAACAGGAGACAAAATGAGCGCAGTCGTCGCCCAGGCCGCTGCTCGGCGCCGGCGAGCCGGGCGGAAAAGCGCCGTAGGGCCAACTGTTCGTCCAGAAATAACCGTCGCTGCACACGTAAGCCGAGTAGTTGTTCGCGTAGGAAACGGCCCGGGCACGATCGTATTGGTTGGTTGAGCCGGCAGCCAACACGGTGATCTGCACGGTGACATTGGGGCCAAAGAAGACACTGCTGGCACTGTTCAACTGAAAAGTGTCGGTATAGGAACCGGCCGCTTCCGGCGCGATGAAATCCATCGTAAACGTGGCCTGCGCTCCCGGCGGGATGGATAAACCGCTGTCAATTGACGCAGAGGTAAAGGAAGACACGTAAGGCTTGTTGGTGAGCGGCACGGCCCCTAGGCTGTCATTGCCATGGATATTCAAGGTGTAACCGTGGTAGGTCGGCGTCCAGGTGGTGGTCCCGGTATTTTGAAACGTCCACGTCTGGGTGAACACCGTTCTTGGCATGATGGACGTGCCGGGTGGGACTGAAACAGAAATCAATGCCGCATCGTCGGCGGCCAACGCGTTGAAACCTCCCGTCAGCGAGCCCAGGCAACACAGGATGACACAGATGCTCCCTTGAAACCTGTTTTCATGGCTTTTCATGCTCGAAATCCTGGGCGTTGACAATCTCGCTGATTCTGGGCGTAACAACAGCTTATTATCGCCTTGAAGTGGCCTTCCTTCAAGCACTTTCGGCGAATCTCCCAACCCGCGCGAAAGCCAAAGCACGTGCCAGCCGAAGGCGTTGGACAAAAGCGGTTTCCCCAGCTTACTGTTCCCGGAATTCAAGGCGCAAAATGAAATTGAATTTATCGCGATGTCTTGCGTTGGGTACAGTTCTGTTGCTGGCACGGACCGGCTGCGCCGCGGAATTGGCGGACAACGGGCTGGCGCCCAGGAGCACGGTTACCCCCACCCGGTTGGTTGAGGACTTCGATTTCGATTGGCGTTTCAGCCTTGGCGATTTTCCCACGGCCGTCATGCCGGCCTTTGACGATTCGGGCTGGCACCGCGTGAATGTGCCCCACGACTGGAGCATCTCCGGGCCATTCAGCGCCGAATATGCCAGTGGCAACGGTTATGCACCCGGAGGCATCGGCTGGTATCGCAAACATTTCCATCTCGACCCCGCCCAGAAAGGCAAGCGCGTCACGATTGAGTTCGATGGTGTTTACGATTACTCCGAAGTCTGGATCAACGGCACGTTCGTCGGCGCCCGGCCTTACGGATATTCCAGCTTTGCGTATGACCTGACGCCTTACCTGAAGTTCGCCCCGGACGAAAACGTCATCGCCGTGCGGGTGGATCATTCGCGGTACGCCGACTCGCGGTGGTACACCGGCTCAGGCATTTACCGGCATGTGCGGCTGGTAGTGACCAGCCCGTTGCACCTCGGCCGTTGGGGTACGTACGTCACTACACCGACAGTCAAGGCTAATGAAGCCGTTGTCCGCGTCGAAACCACAGTTGAAAACAACTCCGACCGCGCAAGCTCCTTTTCGCTGCAATCGGACATTCTTGGACCGGCTGGCAAACTGGTGGCGAGTTCGACCACAACAATAACTTGCGCAAGCGGAACACATCAAACCGCGAGTCAAAAAATCAAAGTCAGGAACCCGCAATTGTGGTCGCTGGATTCACCGACGCTTTACACGCTCCGCAGCCGCGTTTTGGCTGACAAAGTGGTGGTGGACGAGACCACGACTGCCTTCGGCATCCGCACCGCCAGATTTGATCCCGACAAAGGCTTACTGTTCAACGGCCGGCCGCTGAAGCTCAAAGGTGTTTGCATCCATCACGACGCCGGTTGTCTCGGTGCGGCCGTGCCAGACAAGGTGCTGGAACGGCGTTTGCGTCTGTTGAAAGACCTCGGCGTTAACGCCATTCGGACCAGCCATAATCCGCCGGCGCCAGAACTGCTGGACTACTGCGACCGGCTGGGTTTGCTGGTAATGGACGAGGCCTTCGACGAATTCACGCCAGCCAAAAACAAATGGGTCAGCGGGCGAAACAACGGTTTGCCCAGCCATTTCGGTTACGCCGAGGTGTTCAAGCAATGGTCGGTGACTGACATTCGGGACATGGTGCGGCGCGACCGGAATCACCCGTGTGTGATTCTCTGGAGTATCGGCAATGAGATTGACTATGCAAACGATCCCTTCACCGACCCGGTGCTGGGCGCGGAGTATCAACCGGGCAATCCCCCTGCGCAGGACCTGGTCAAATGCGCCCGACCGCTCATCGCCGCCGTGAAATCGCTGGACCGCACGCGCCCGGTGACAGCGGCGCTGGCCAACCTGCCCTTGTCCGAAGCGGCCGGATTCCCCGAACTGCTCGACGCCGTCGGCTACAATTACCAGGAATCGCGCTATGCCGCCGACCACAAAAAAGTTCCCGCGCGCATCATCTTCGGCAGCGAGAACCACCACGGCTTTGATGCTTGGCAGGCGGTGCGAACGAATGATTACGTCGCCGGCCAGTTTCTTTGGACGGGCATTGATTATCTGGGTGAAGCCGGGCCATGGCCGAACCGTGGGAGTGGCGCGGGGTTGTTGGATTTGTGCGGATTCCAAAAACCGCTCGCCTGGTTCCGGCAAAGTCTCTGGAGCGACAAGCCGATGGTTTATCTCTGCGTCATCGGCGGGAACCGGGGATTGGGGCGACGCGGCTTCGGCTACGGGCCAGTGGAGCAATGGAATTGGCCGTCGAACACCACCGTCACCGTCCTGTGCTATGCGAATTGTCCCGAAGTCGCACTCACGCTCAACGACCGAATCATCGACACTAAAAGTCTTGCCGAAGCGACCAACGGCGTGCTGCGCTGGACAATTCCTTACGAACCGGGTGAGCTCAGAGCTGTGGGCCGCGTCAACGGCAACGAAGCTTGCGAATTCGCGTTAAAGACCGCAGGACCTGCCAGGCGACTTAAATTGTTACCCAAAGCGACGCGGCTTCAGGCCGATGGCACGGACATCTGTCATCTGGAATTTCAAGTGGTTGACGCCAACGGCGTGCGCGTGCCCAACGCCGCGCCGGAAGTGACGTTTGAAGTGATCGGTCCAGCAACTTTACTTGGCATTGAGAACGGCGACCTCAACAATTCAGAGCCATATCAAAGCCCCACCCGCAAAGCTTTTCTCGGCCGTGGACTGGCCATTTTCGAATCCACGACCACCGCCGGCAAAGTCGTGATTAAGGCCACCGCGCCTGATCTTGAATCCGCCACGGTTGAATTGGAAACCGTGACGGGAAATTGAATGCGCCGGGGAGCGCACGCCGTTCGCGTGCAGTTTTCCGCGGCCCGCGGAAAACTTCGTTCCCCCGTTTCAGTCTCATCAGGCGATTTGAGCCCAATGGGATTGACGAAGTGTTTGGGGGGCCGCCAAACACAACAAGCCAGCAGCCTGCGCTCCCCAAAAGCACCGCATCGTACCCAACTTTAATTGACTCTCAACCCTCAACTATCAACCATCAACCATTAAATGAGCGCATTCCCTGTCAGTCAGGAAAAGGAAGCTCAGCTTGCGCGGCGCATGGCTGCGCTTGGGGTGCGCGAAGTGGACATCGAGGAAACATTTGTCCGCTCCGGCGGGCACGGTGGGCAGAATGTGAACAAGAGTTCCACCTGCGTGATGCTGGTCCATCGGCCGACCGGATTGCAGGTCAAGTGCCAGACTACGCGCCAGCAGGGACTCAACCGCTTCCTCGCCCGGCGACTGCTGCTGGACAAGATTGAAGAGCGGCAGAAGGGATTCGTTGCCGCGCGCCGCGATGAGATTGAGCGTATTCGGCGGCAGAAACGCAAACGCTCGCGCCGCGCCAGAGACCGGATGCTCGCGGACAAATCACATCAGGCCGAAAAGAAGGCGGCGCGGAAAAGAATCGACGCAGAATAATATTTATCCTGCCGCTCTCAACTTTACCGTGGTTGACCGCGACCCAAAACTCGCCCATCATTCCCGCGGTTTCCGGTGAATTCTCAGACGATTATCCCGTTTTACGCCGGGATTCTGGCCCAGGCGGTGTTCCTGCTCCTCGGTCAATTGGGCCTGAAGGATGCCGGCAAGCTGCTGGCCTGCTGCGCCGGCTCAGCGTTGGGTTTCATCCCCGGCAAACATGAGCGCAATTACGATCTTTCGTTCCACATGTTCATGGTGGCGTGCGTCTTTGCCATTGCCTACGCCTTCTGTTTCAAGAAAAAAATCCTACAACACATTGACAAGGAAATCGTGTCGGTCTGGACTTTGGTCGGACTTTACATTGCGCTGCGAACTCCGTTCATCGTCTCCCACCCGCAACTGTTGATTCTGGTGCTGTGCTTGAGCCTCATCGTCGTGGTAAACGCATTTGCCGGGTTTGACAAGGCTTATGGATGGCAGGTCTATTTTTACATCTGGTTCCTGTGCATCCTGGTGGGCATCGTTATCTCGCAATTCGCCTTTTCCACCGTATTTTCCATCTTCGGCCAGAACGCAGCGCCGGCTGATTCCTTCACCCTGTTCGTCGTCGGGATGTCGTTTTTGTACCTGGCCGTCAATTTCTGGTTCCTGATTGAACTCATCCCGCTCCCGGGCAAACATCAGTCATTCAGCGATCGGCTCGAAGAAGTGGAAGAGGCCATGGAGGAATTGGCCGAAGATTATGACGTCGCAGCGGTCCCCCTCTGAAAAACGTCGCTGCTGCTCATTCTGACCGCGTCGCTTTTAGCCGCCAACTATTGGGGGCATTTTGTAAACGATACACTCCTGATTCCGATTCTCATCGCCGTTCTGCCGGTGCTGGACCGGCTGAAACTTTTCGACCGGCCGCCGGCGGCGCCCGCCGGCGTTTCTGAGGCCAGTCCGGTGAACAACGAGGTTTCGCCAGAATCTTCACAGCCTTCGGACGACAAATGACGGGATCGGGATGACAGAATATCCATCCGAACGGAACGATTGGTGAATTCCACCCACCTCCTGTCACAAAAAGGCGCTTACGATGAGCTGCCCTCGTTTGAGAATTGGGGACTTTGGAATAACTCAGCTCCGGCGGCGCCAGCACAGGGCGGCGAGCGCGCCTGCACCTGCCAAGGCCAGACCGGAAGGCTCCGGAACCCCGGTAACCTGGATCGAACCGTAAGGACCAACATCTGTGCTCCATACGTCCGGTCCAATGGTTTCGAACCCGTATTGAACATGGCGCGTCGGATCGTTAATCGTGGAGAGACTGATGTTAAAGATCCCGTTGACCAGAGGTGCGGTCACGGAAACGGATGACGAATAATCCGGTGCAAAATCTTTGATGAAGGCCACACTCGTCCAGCCATTCCCCAATTGGTTCACTTGACCAAACAAGGTATTGGCCAGCACATCGCCGGTAAAAATCAGGTTTTGGCCGGTGTACACCCCCGTGGTTTC